>MDSV01141650.1_pt1 | contig 26965 bp, 26 predicted proteins | sample 810851 | NCBI WGS metagenome assembly MDSV01 (sample SAMN05326640, study PRJNA326480) | marine metagenome | isolation source: seawater | place: Atlantic Ocean: North East | collected 2012 | reverse complement strand
TGATCATTGCAGCGGTGCTTGTGGCCTGTGTGTTCTACCGACGCTACCAGGTTTTCCAGTTTAATCAAAAGCAGTATCTGGCAGGACCCCGCCATATCAACCATCCAAGGTGCCGGTGCCATTTCTGCAAGCTAGAGAATGAACTGGGTTTTTAATAGACAGTAATGGTGTCTTGCGCACCGGGGTTTGAGTAGCCAGGCCCTTAGCCCGTAGTTGGCTGCCGCCCTATTACTTTTGTGTATCCCGACATCCATCGATGTTCACATCAGCTCGGGCACTAGTCGACTTGTTTTTTTCCTGCGGCCATGAAGTCATCTCAAGTCTCCAGGCGCTTGCAGTCCCTATTTAGCTTCGTCGCCCTCGCCCTCGCCATCACTTTCACTCTCAGTATCACTGTCGTCATCTGCACGAGATCGCGAGCTGCTTGCTGCACTCATCGCGGACATGAGGGGATTGAGCTCCAACATGCTCTTCAAAAAATTGCGATGCATGTCTGCCATTACGATCCAGTTTTTGAGAAACATAGAGCCGGTGTCTGTAAGGTCATAAATACGGCGGGCCGGCCCATCTTTACTGGTATCCCAACTGGAGGACACCAGTCCGGAATCCCCTATCTGCCTGAGAATGCGGTAAATAGAACCCTGGATGTACTGTCCCAAGCCAGTACTCTTCGGGACGTTGGGCCAGCTCGGAGCCGTAGGCAGACCAGCCATTAAGCATAGCCAGCAAGTGGGCGGTCAGCATATTGCCGGTTGGTTAAACTTTGGGGGATTCCTTGCCTGTTCCGCCCGCGCCCTGTTTGAGGAATTGGGTTTTCGAAACGAAGCGTTACTGAAAGACCATATGAAGGATAGCGCTGGCGAATATCACGATTTACTCGTAATGGCGGTTAACGTTGATGAGTTCCTGGCCAGCAAGCAGGCCCTTGGCGTGCAATAGTTCAGCCTTAAACCCCGACACCAGCTTCAATATCATTCCTAACACCTGACCCACCCTGATCAATCAACTCTCTCCTCCAGGCTGCTACCAAATATCACGGTGGCGGCACAGGTGTTTTTTTCCTATAGTACGCTCGGCGCTGTCACACAGATAATCCTTGTGCGATGGCTGGCCTCACGTGCAGTCGAGACGGTCGGCATGCGTGCAAAAACAACAATACCAAACCAGCAACGATAATAGGCACATACTATGGAAGCGTATATTGGCGAAGCACTTGGCACCTTTATTTTGATACTGGTTGGCCATAGCGTGAACGCAAACGTGTCCCTCGCGAAAACCAATGGCAACGATAGCGGTTGGATCGTCACTACCTGGGGTTGGGGCATCGCCGTTTTTATCGCGGTATTCATGACCGCCAATATAAGCGGGGCACATATCAATCCCGCCGTCACCATTGGACTCGCCTCAGCCGGTAATTTCGAGTGGGCGCTGGTGCCAGGTTACATCACAGCGCAGATGATCGGCGCTTTCCTCGGCGCTCTATGCGTCTGGCTACAATTTCGTGATCACTTCGATGAAACCGAAGACCCAGCCACAAAGCTCGGCGTATTCAGCACTGCCCCTGCGATTCCGAATACACCGATCAACCTCTTTTGCGAGACTATTGCTACCTTCGTGCTGGTTTTAGGCGTGCTCTATATCGCGGCGCCCGATGTGGGGCTGGGAGCGCTGGATGCTCTGCCCGTGGGGCTGCTGGTTTTTGGCATCGGTATGGGCATGGGAGGCACTACTGGCTATGCGATCAACCCAGCCAGGGACCTTGGGCCGCGATTGGCCCACGCGGTTGTTCCAATCAAGGGCAAGGGCTCAAACGACTGGGGTTATGCCTGGATCCCGGTGGCAGGCCCAATCCTCGGTAGCATTATTGCGGCTTTGGTTTATCGTATTTTGCCTTTCTAGGCCAACAAACTCTCACTAAGCAGGCTCAGGGGTTGCCCTTGGTAATCAACGCGTACGCGGGACTGTAAAGCGCATTTCCAGCCGTGCGATACCCTCACTGTCGCTCGTTACCACATAGACACGGTCGTAGATGCTCTCATCCAGGGATAGAAAATCTGTTCCGACCAAATGATTGACCAGGATAGGCGTTGTATTAGAGTGGCCTACAATCAGCGCCACTCCTTCAAGCTGTCGCAGTTGTTCGGCGAACTCCTGCAGTGTATTCCCATCGTACTCGGTGACCGTGAGCTGGTGAAAATCAGCCGCAGGCTTCGCCGTGAGCATGGTGCGATTAAAAGGCGTGGAGTAGATATGATTAACAGGCTCTGACTCCAGAATTTCCGCAATCGCCCGCGCCCTAAGCTCACCCAACTCCGTCAGAGCCGATTCCTGAGACTGATCGACTTTCTCTGCATGCCGAACCAGGAACAGTGTCAGTTGCTCTTGCGCTAAAGACTGCTGAGATGTGGACAGCGCGATCAGCGACAGCACCTGCAGACAAAAAGCAAATTTCAATTTCACAGAATATTTTCCGACAATAGTTTGATCAGCTCAGGAAGGATAACACGCCTTGGGACCTGATCTGGAGACCAGTGCACTGCCAGTTTGAGACCTTACATTTAAAGCCATTTGGGTTTGAGTCCGCGGGGGTTGGATTACCAAGGGTAAGGATACCGCAGCGTTCTAATTCCTTGGACCCAGGCTCTCAGGGCGCAGCTTATTCGCGCCTAGCTTTATGGAATTCGTGGGAGCATCGAACTCATGGTTTGCGCGTCTGCTGAGTTTCGTTTACCTTCGGTCCACTAAATAACAAGAATAATACTGAGTCCCTTCATGGCCACGACCACTCGCTGGAGCAACCGCTTTTCCTTTCTTATGGTGGGCATCGGCGCTGCTGTTGGACTCGGCAATCTCTGGCGCTTCCCTTTTCAGGCCGGCGAGAATGGCGGCTCCGCTTTTGTGCTGGTCTACCTGCTTTGTATCGTTGGCATTGTGTATCCAGTTCTAATCGGCGAACTCGCAGTAGGCAGGCATATGGGGCTGTCGGCCGTGGGATCAACCAAGGAGATGGCACGCGGTGCTGGCCGCTCACCCTGGTGGGGGCTAGTGGGCGGCATTGGTGCATTTGCGACTTACATGGTGCTGTGTATTTATGGTGTCATTTCTGGGCGAGTGCTGGCGTTTGCGGTCGCTGGCTTCAGCGGTGGATACATAGAAGGCGCCATGCCAGCTATCTATGGGACGCCGCTGCGACAGTTTTTCTGGCAGTCCCTGTTCATGGCCATTACCGTCGCTATCGTTCTACGAGGGCTGCATAAAGGTATCGAGTGGTTCTCTCGCATCGCCATGCCGGCATTTTTCGTGATGCTCGCCTTGCTAGCCACCTACTCACTCACTGTCGGCAGTGCCGGGGCAGCCATCGTGTATTTGCTTAGTCCAAGATTTGGTGAACTCACCCCGCAAGTCATGCTTGCGGCCTTTGGTCAGGCGTTTTTCTCAGTCGTCGTGGGTGGTGCAGCTATGCTCACTTTTGGCGCCTTCATGGACAAGAAAGCCAATATTGCTAACGACGGACTGGTGATCGCTACCTCGGACACCATCGTGGCTATGGTCGCCGGACTGATGATTTTTCCCATTGTGTTTCAGTTTAGCCTCGACCCGGCCATGGGCATGGGCCTGATCTTTAGCACCATGCCGCTGTCCTTTCTGCAGATGCCGGCAGGGTCATTGGTGGGCGGACTGTTTTTCAGTCTTGCGGCACTGGGTGCACTCACTTCCTCTATCGCGATGCTGATGCTCGCGGCGGTAGTCGTGGAAGAGCAACTCAAGCTCCCGCGTCAAACTGCTGTGCTGGCACTGGGTACGATTGCCTGGATAGTAGGCGCCATAAGCGTGTTCTTCCCCCACCTGAACGAAGAAATCGATTTCTTCTCAGGACAGGTCATGATGCCAATCGGTGGTATTTTAATAGCCGTTTTTGCGGGCTGGGTTGCACCGCGAGAGACAATGCGAGCAGAGCTTTCCGGCCTGAATGACACCCTGTTTAACGCCTGGCGCTTTATTGTGAGATATATGGCACCTCTATTAGTAGGAGGCGTGCTTATTCTGGGAGTCTCCGCACGCTTTTAGTACTTCTGAATCTCGTTTCGATTCCCGCTCAAGGTTACTTTTCAAGCTCCACTAAAAATTTCTACCTCAGCTTCTTTCCTAATTTTCGGATGCACTAGCGCTGCGGATTTGCCAGGTCTGATTCTGCGGCGATAAACCCGAAAGCACTCCAGCTCGAACCAGAGACAATACGTTCAAGCAGTTCATCCGAGCGTTGCTTGTCGCCGTTGTAGTAGAAATAATTGGCAATGCCGTAGGCCAGAGCGGCGTTGCTGGGATCATCACCATTAGCCGCCATCATGTCTTCGATTTCTAACTCCCCTTTGTAGAGCAGGCAGAGCTGATGGTAGCTCATGTTTTCAATGATATTCATGTCAGCCGAAATCTCGTTGAGCGCCACCGCTGCCTCAGCGTCGCTGCCCATGAGGCGCAGGACCATGTAGATCCAATGACCGGTGGAAACCAGGTTGTCATCATAGCCGCCCATATTGTGGCCATTGCGAAAAGCAGATAAGGCCCGCGGCCAATCCTGCTGCAAGTAGTAAGCGAGACCAAGATGGTACCAGACGTTCCCCTGGGTCGTCGTCAGGGGAATGTTCTGGGCATTTGGCAAACCATCTGGTTCAACTGTCACTGCTAACCCCTGCATCAGCTCTACCGCCCGTTCAAAATCCGCAATGGCAGGTTCGAATTCCCGGATAGAAATGTATCGATGGCCGCGATGGCGATAAAAGCGCGGATCTTCGGGAAACTTTTCCGCACCCTCTGAGAAGATTTCGATGGCTCGCCGATAATCGCCAGCATAGGCACTACGTCTGCCAAACCAGATTATATTGTCTGCGTCATTAGGATCCGCTTCATAGACCGCTCTGGCAGCATCAAGATTAGCCACGGTGCCGGCACCTGGATCGGCGGCATAGAGTGCCTCTCCCTCTAGTGACAATGCCTGAGCGCCCGCAGGCACGTCTGAAAGCAACCCAGCGGCACTGATGTTGAATGAGACAAGTCCGCCATAAAAGAGTACGACGGCTAAAAGAGATAGTCTGTTACTTTTCAATTGAAGCTCCCGAGTTGCTATGGCTGCTGAGACAATTTTTTCCTGCTTCTAATTATCGCCGAGAATGTAGCCCTCACCCGCGTGGCGTTTGAGCCCAAACTCTTCCGCTGCTGACAAGCGCCAAGGGATGATCTAGAGCCGAGACTAGTTGAGCTCAGGCTGAGGTATAAACTCTAAGCCATCTTCATAAATGATCTTCTGTAAATACATAGTGTTCTCGCGACGCCCCTTACGGCCAGTCGCGGTAATCTTCGATCCGATTTCGAGGTGCTCCAGCGTGACACCCTGTCTCTCCAAAGTAGTTCTGGCGCCCGACTCAATTAACCAGAACGTTTCATTGCCTTCAGTGTCGGTATTCTTGACCAATACCGAAGCGTGGGGATTCACGAACCGCACCCGTTCGATAACCCCCTCTACAGAGATGATTTCCTGGGTAAAGTTAGCATTGGTAGAGTGATGTGCGCTGAGCACTGCGGGCATCAGTAAAACACAAAGCACAGAGACAATTCGAGACGCACTGATTTGTGAGCTTTTCATTTACTTGCTCTCACTGTTATTGTCATTGAGCTCCAGAAACCAATCGTAGTTGGCGTCGGTGCATTCGTAGATATCTACATCCTCAGCGTCCAGCCTTCTGAAAAAATACTCCAGCACCAAGGGCTGTTCATATAACTCATCATCGCTGTAGGTATGGGTGATGTGCAGTCTGTCATCCTCTACTAGCAGCTCTTCGATCGCAACGGTGTCAGCCCCCTGCGGAATGCCGCGGGAAGTGCGTATATACCCTGGCGCATGATTGCGAGATTCGATAATCAGTTTGCCGCCTTCGTACCTTGCGAAGGAAGATCCCATTTCCTGAAAGTAGGTGCCGGCAAGATTGCTGGTACTGGGCTGGCTTGTCAGCAAGGAAGCATCCCCAATTGGAATGTAACGGCGTAGATCAAACAGTTCATAGCTGATAGCGATGCTGTCTTGCTGCTCTTGAATCTTAATGCGGGAATTGGGGTTAGCCCATATCCGCGACATACTGGCCGGCGTGCAATAGAGGCTCGGGTCGCCCACCAGCAAATCATAATCCCTGCGGATCTGATCCCCCGCCACAGTGAGGCGGATTTCACTTTCGGTGCCCGGCCCACTCAGCATCCAAACCCCGCTTATAGCGGTCTGCCCCTGTCCCAGGGCGGTGAAAAGCAGGGCAGGAAAGGCAAGCGCGATTGTTTTCATTGTTTTCCTCGCTCGAGTCATCGGCACCCATACCAGACCAGCATCGGTCACCGACGGAAAACCTTAGCATATTCCCACTCAAATGGAATCCAGGCGCTGCACGGGAGTTTGCCACCAGTAGGCTGGGATGCGCGAATGAAGTTGTGGAGAAGTGAAGTATTGGAGGAGTGAACCGCCCAGAACCGGGCAGCGTAAGCGTAAACACTCACTCAACTATTTCTATGCTGCGATAGATTGAGCACGAAACAGCATCGAGGGAAAAACCATGCGTAAGCAACTATTGATAACCATAGCTCTTTTCACCACTGCCGCAACCAGCCTTGCGGAATCACCCGTCGACGGCCAGTGGGACTTTCACATGAGTAGCCAGATGGGCACCGTAGACGCTGTTGTCACTATGCTGACACAGGATGGGACTCTGACTGGAGAGTTCGACCTCGGCAATGGCCGAAAGTGGGCAATTGAAGAAGGCACCATCGAAGGCAACCAAATCAAGTTCAACATTAACCGGGATGGCGCAGCCATGACCTACGTGATGGCTGCAACTGTCGAAGGTAACCAGGTAAGCGGTACTGCCTCAGCATGGGGCAGCACGGTGCCCTGGAGCATGTCACGATAAAGCTAAAACCAATTACAGTGATAGCTGTTCGCACAATGATCACGACACAAGGAAACGCCTAACCCGCGCTACCCCGTTTCGCCCAGCTCTTCTCACCTTTAGCTCCGCACTCTCCATCTAAAGAGACCAGCACATAAAACCCCGCGGACGAACTAGGGTTCGAGCCATTACCCCTTTTTGTTGTATGCTTCGCCGTTGTCAAATTTCAGCAGGCTCGGCAGGTGCGTCACCCTCATTCCCAACACTCCTTGCACCAGGCCTTCGCTGTCGCCAGCCTGGGCATTGCAACCTTTGCCGGTATGGATGTGGTGATGAAGGGCTTGGCCCTGGAACTGGGCGCCTATAACGCCATATTCTGGCGCAGTACATTCACCATAGTGCTAGCCGGGATCCTCTACTGGTGGCGGAGCACATCTTGGCCAAGTCTGACAGTAGTGAAACTCCATGCTTTGCGAGGGCTCATCGTTTCCATTATGGCCTTTCTCTTCTTCTGGGGGCTTAAGTATCTGCCGGTGGCGGAAGCCATTGGTTTATCCTTCATCGCGCCATTAATCGCACTTTACCTGTCAGCCGTGATCCTGCAGGAGCACATCAGCAAGCGTGCAATCCTGGCTTCAGCCATTGGCTTGATCGGAGCGGTTGTGGTGATTGCAGGGCGCTTAAGCGGTGACTATGACCTGGATATGGGCAAAGGTATTGCTGCGATACTCTGCTCCGCAGTGCTGTATGCCTATAACCTAATTCTGCAGCGCCAGCAGGCCCTGGTGGCAAACCCATTTGAGATTGGGTTTTTTCAGAATTGCGTGGTCATCATCTTGTTTGGCCTGTTGTCCCCATTCCTGGCGCAAGTGCCGCCGCTAGCTATCGCACCCAACCTGTTCGCTGCAGCCGCACTGGGCCTGGCCTCCATGCTGATGATGTCCTGGGCCTACGCGAGAGCGCCCGCCAGTACCCTACTACCTGTTGAATACTCGGCTTTCGCTTGGGCGGCCCTGTTGGGTTGGCTGGTGTTTGCGGAACAAGTCACCCTGACCACTCTGCTGGGAACGGGCTTGATTGTATCCGGCTGTCTGGTGGCAGCGTGGCAAACTCAGGACCGAGTAGACCACGTGGAGACAACGGCGCTCTAGAATGCACTCGGTTTGCAGCGCTGGCGTGCCAGGGCTCTAACCCTCATCCGGCTTGCGCAAGCTAGCCAAGCCCGCAAATCCCTGACGCGAATTCTCATGGCTGAGAAAGAGCTCATGCGAATTACGCCAGACTACTGCCTCCCATTGGTCGGCTGGTCCGATACTAAGGGAGTTGCTGTTGTCCCAATCTACGCCAGCATCTGCAGTCGGCGCCCACCACAGGCGCGTACCTCGACCGAAACCTGCACCACCATAGGAGAGCAGAACCAATTCTCCGGTCTCAGGATTGATGTCCGCCGCTGTCACCAGGGCATTCACAGGCAGCGTTTGCGCTTGCGCTACGCTGTAAGTTCCCGGCAACTTAGGTAAGCGATACAGATTGCTGTTTCCGTCACCGCGATTCTTCGTAAACAGCCAGAGCTCTGAACCTCGCACCGCCAAGGCCTCTGAATCAAAATTATGGGAACCGCGATTACCTGACGCATAATCAGCATAACGCAAGGAAATGACATCAGCATTGACGCTGTCTTGTTCTAAAGTCGGAATAGGTACGCGGTAAATGCTAAGCTCGCCACGGCTGTTAAGATTGTTACCGGTATCGGCAACGTATAAATAGTTTTCATCCTGGGCAAGAGATTCCCAATCTGTATTGCGGCTATTCAATATTGTTACCGTGGCAAGCAGCTCACCGTTTTCCGACAAACCGAACAATACCGGATCATTGCCGCTATCATTAAGCGACCAAAGCACGTTGTCGTGAAAGGCTAGCGCAGAGCTTTCATCAAGCACTGCTGGAAATTGCGCAACGTTTTGCACCAGTGCATCAGGCGCCTCCGTTGACTCCTCGGGCTCGCAGCCAGCCAGACAAGCGGTCAAGACCAGCGCGACAGTTTGCTTTGCCTTGCAATACACAGCGAATCTCCGTATCAGGTGCTAAACAGCGCGCGAGCGCGCCAGGATAATAGCGCCAGGCCGACAAAAAATGTACCGACAACGATGCCCGCTATCAGACCGCCACTGCGCGCGTCCAATAAGCTCCAGATAAACATGCCTAATGCGATTTGCAGCAAATAGACTATGGCCCATGGATGCATCCAGCGCTTCATTTTCCAATAGCCGTAGGCAGCGACAGCATAAACAATCCAGTGCAGCACACCTCCCGCCTTGGCCGCCCAGCCCGTAAACAACACACCGAACCAGACTTCCTGATCCTCGCTGAGCGTCTTAAACAAGACATCCCAGGGTAGATAAATAAAGGTCATGTAGATACAAAACAGGAAAATAGCATTCATCCACAGCGGACGCATCGCCACCTGCTGTTTTACTGTTGCGATTGGGCTCATGTAACACTTTCTCTGCATTGGCGAGAGTCGAGATTAAGGTGAATACCGGCAAACTGCAATGCAACACCAGTTCAGCGCGCCAAGGCTGACGGGGTCAATGTTTGATTTATGCGTGTGCCTCTAAGCATGACTTCAAGCTGGGCTACAAGCATCACAACACGACAACAGTGTTAGAATAGCCCTAGCGAATTTAGCTTCTATCCCCAGTTTGCTTATTCTGGTTTATTCATGCCGCAGCGCAAAATCCCTTCAACTGCCTCCCCAGAGCGATTCATCCCGCACTGCTTCCTTATCTTGCTGATGTTTACCGGCAGCTCACTGGGGCTCGCCCAGACCCAATGGCAAAACCTGGACTCAAGCTGGTTGTCGGAAATCATGCCCGCTGCAGCCAGCTTCTCTGATAAGGCTGGTGATCCACCTGTTATTCGCGCCTATCGCAGTGCTGCCCAAGAGGAAGTTATAGGGTATGTGTTCACCACCCCTGATGTGCCGCCAGAAGAACTGGGGTTTAGCGGTACTATTCATATGCTAATCGGCATGGATCTGGATGGCGTGCTCACCGGCGTAAAGATTCTTCACTATGATGAGTCCTATAAATCATTCCGGGGCGATTTTATTGGCGACTCGGGTATCACATCAGGGCTTAGCGGAAAGTCCGTCAGTGACGAATTCAGACTTGGTGTAGATGTTGATGCCATCAGCCGCGCCACCATAAGCAGCTGGGCACTAGCCAGGGGCGCGCGCAATGCTGCCCGCCGGGTAGCTGAAATCTATCTGACCCGATCTGATTTCGGCATCGATGCGAGTTACGAGATTTCCGCGCTGTTGGAAATTGAGCAAAAAAATTGGGAAGCGTTGCTGGCAGAGGGGTTTATAAAGGAATTCAGCACCGCAGTTGATGATAACAGCGTGCTAAGTTTTTCTGTGATGTACATGGGCCATGGTCGGCTCGGCGAAATGCTGATCGGGGCGAGGGACTATTCGAATGTAGAGCGTGTTCTGAGTGAACGTGGCGCAGAAGGCAACCTGTTGCTGCTGGGCATGAGAGGCAGCACTGCACGTTTGCAGCAAAGACGCTTGGCGCTGGCACAGGGTGGTGAGATTTACCCTAGCACCGAAGGCTCAATACTGTTTGCAGGTACCGGTAGTGCAGGCAAACTAAGCGGTAGTGCGAGCCTTGCTGTTGCCATGGTCATGGATGCCAGCGTCGATCCTCAGCAACCCTTTCGTGTGGTTTATGGCACAGGGCCGGAGGGTAATGAGTTTGCGAGCCGGAACGACGTCCAGTACACCATGCCACCCGGTTTGGCTGAATTTCTGTTTGGTGCTGCCAACCCAGCGCCGAATACTGCAATGGGCCTGGCACAGGATTACAGTGGACCACGCCTCGCTGGTCTGTTGGCCTTGCTTGTTGTCGGTTTGACACTGTTGCTGGTGGCGGGAACTCACATCAAACGTAAGTTCACGCGTGGCTAATGGCGGCCAGGCCTGGCTGCACTATTTAAGCTGCTGCAATAGTTTCCGCAACTGGGCGATCACGAAAGATCTATCACTGTGAACCACCATATGCCCTTCTGCCGGAAAGCGGATTATCTCCGCCGGTATATGAGCAAGACTGGCTTCCAGGAAATCGGCATGATCCGGATTCACCAGCATATCCCTTTCGCCCTGAATTACCGCCACCGGCAGATCTACTGTCGACCAGCGATCCCGCATTAATTCCAATCCGGGTTGTACCAGCATCATCTCGTCGTTTGATATTTTGAGCCCAAACCCGCTCAAGGAAGCCAGCCAGGATACTGGCGGCACCTCAGTCATCCAGTTTACCAGCGCGGCGCCGCCAGATCTGGATCGGCAGCGCCTGCCAGCAGCAATACTGCTGAGATGCACTGCGGATAATCCATTACCAGCAGCGGCGTCAGTGTGGCGCCATAGGAGTGGGCAACTATCAAAAGTTGCTGCGATGGATTTGCTGACTTAATGCCACAGAGAAACTCTCCAAGCATCGCGGATTGAGCGGCGAGGGTGCCATCGAACTGATTTCTCGCTAGGGAGGTACCCCAGCCGGGACGATCCAAGGACATTAGACGCAGGTCCTGCAGGTCCGGATGCAGAAGGTAACTGGCAAAGAATTCGGCACTGCCAGGCGTACCGTGAATGAACACCACAGGCTGACCCGCGGGATTTCCACCATCTACAATGTGTAAGTCCACTGCGTTAAAAGACACGATGCGTTCACTGATAGAGTCAATATCTGCAAAACGTGACTCGTACTCGCCACTCAGGGCAAGGCAGCCGCTAACTAGCACCAGCGGCGTGAGTGCAAAAAACACGTTTCGGGGTCGGACCATACCTTGAAATCTCGACATAGTAAGCATAAAGACTTAACCAAATTAAGGCTGGCAATGATTATTCCCCTCCAGTAATCATTTTGCTATCTCAACTATTACATTCTTCCGACCTGTACTCGCGAGGGGAAAAAACATGAGCTTAGCTAAAGCGAGTTTATAGCTTCAAGTAATCAACGCTATCAGAAGAAACACGGTAAAATTGTATTCGAAAGTGCTAGCGAGTCTGAGTTTCAGCAGATCACCAGCAATGAATATCTTGGGCGCTCAAATGCATTGCTAGTCCTTAAGCCCACATTCGCGCTGGCAGAAAAATAGCTGCTTTAGTATCCGCCGATGCTCGATAAAAAAGCAGATGTCTTTTTCAAGAACTCTGCTTTTCTATGTTGCCTAATAAGTCTGAGGACTGTTCATTCAGTGCCAAAAGTCTCGGGAATCAGGTTATCCCGAAGCCGGTTCCTCGTGGAATCCTTTCGACTTTTTTCTGTTGGAAGACTCCACGAATTCGACCGCTGCAGCGATTGCGTCGCGCCGCGTGTCGAAGTATTGGCCTTTCGGAATCACGTCACCCATCAGATCGGTTAGCATGATTCGGATAGCATCGTTCATACCCGATATATAAACCAGTTTGTTCGAAATTTTACCGTCGTTGGTGATAGTTTCCACCGCTCGGGCAGCGGAGACATCGATAAACGGCACCTGGGCAAAGTCAAAAATCATCACCTCACTGTCCCCTTTGGACTTTTCCCGTACCTGGTGCCCAACGTCTGCAGCAGCACCAAAGCTGAGCGGGCCGTCAAAGTCGAAGACATTGATACGATGATGAGAATGAGTCATCAGCTCAGCTTCCTCTTCGCTGAAGTTAATAGCTAAGCCATCTTTTGTTATATCCCGCAGCTGCTTTAATTGCTCATCAGCAATCTGTTTCACAAATGCTAGCGAGGCCAACACTACCCCTACTACGACTGCAGTAATTAGGTCAACGAAAACTGTCAGGCCAAGCACCATAAGCATCAGAGCAAGATCCCAGCGAGGACCACGATGGGCTTTCAGAATATAGGCTCGATCAACAATGTCATAGCCAGTCTTAATCAGGATCCCCGCCAGCACTGTGTGCGGAATAGATGCAGCCAAAGGTGCCAGAGCAATCACAATAGCTAATAGCAATAAGCTATGTACCATGCCGGAAATTTTGGTGGATCCACCAGTTCTGATATTGATCACGGTGCGCATGGTAGCGCCAGCACTGGCGATGCCGCCGAACAAGCCGGCAATCACGTTACCCACGCCCTGGCCTATCAACTCCTTATTGGAATTGTGGCGTGTACGGGTCATATTATCAGCCACCAGTGAAGTCAGCAGGCTATCGATCGACCCTAGCAGAGCCAGAATCACTGCTGCCTCAAAAACCACCAGCAAAGAGTCCTGATTTAGGCTCGGCATAATAAAACTAGGCAGACCAGTCGGGATATCGCCAAGAATTGGTGCGCCGGTAATAAACAGACTAGCAACTGTGCCAATGATCAGCGCCGCCAGTGGTGCCGGAACAAACTTGGCAAATCGCGCTGGCCACTTAAATACCACCAACAGGGTCAGCACACCAAGAAATATTGCTGCCAGATTGGGATCCATGACTGCGCTTGGAATTTCGACGAGAGCCGGTATTGTGCCGCTGCCTTCAGGCTCATGACCGAACAGTCGGCTAGTCTGGAGCGCAATAATGATGCAGCCAATCCCAGTCATGAAACCCGAAATTACGGGATAAGGAACCAGCCTTATGTATTGGCCGAGTCTGAACAAGCCAAAGGCTACTTGTATTACACCGGCCAATACTACTGTGGTGAATACCAATGAGGGATTGCCGTCCAAAGCAGCATACACCCCGGCAAAAACTACCACCATCGGGCCAGTTGGCCCTGAGACCTGCGAGCCTGTGCCACCGAAAAGCGAAGCAAAGAAGCCAACAAAAATGGCACCGTAAAGACCCGCGATTGGCCCGGCTCCAGACGCCTCACCGAAAGCAAGCGCCAATGGCAAAGCCACAACGGCGGCGGTTACGCCGCCAAACAAGTCGCCTTTAAGGTCCTCGGTTTTGAAATTAATCATCGAGATTTTCCTGCTCCGCGTAGGTTTTTTTGAACTAAACATGAATCATTATGTCGTAGCTGTCACTACTCGTTCGTAATTCATGGTATGAAGGGAAGTGACGAGTGATGCAGAACTATCCTCAGATTCCCATCCTCATCTTTTTTGTACCCCCAGCTTTTATCTACTTTGGTAATAGCTCCATTTTTATCGGTAAAACTGACCCACCCCATCCACAATGCGACATCACCTTGTATAAAACTCTCTGAAGTTTCAGAGACCACCTCGCGCCACCCCTTGATGCCAAATCCTCCATCTAAGGGGTATTTGTCGCTATGACCAACAAAGTATGCCAACGCCCCTTCTTTGGAGGGGCGGAAAGTCTGTACACCGCTTGCCATTGTCGGTTTGAACAGCACAGGGCCCTGCGCATAACCGTAAACACTATCAATCGCTTTACTAGCCAGTTCTCGGGCTGCTTGAATTCCGTCTTCCTCAAATGCTAACGAGATCTCTATCAATGCATTACCCCAAGATTCTCTTGCTTGCTCAAGTTCCGATTCTGTAATGCTTAAACTCATTATGGTCACCCCTAGTTAACTATTTAATTTTGCGATTAAGGCTTATATTTACAATATTAATCAAAAGCGATATGAAAGAATATTGATAAAAATGGATTTTCGTTATAGTTTTTATCTATATTACGGCTACAGGGTCATTATTGATGCATACAATTGAAAAACTCTCGCTCAAGCAGCTTCAATACTTTGCGGCCGTCGCAGAGTACGGGAGCTTTCGACAAGCTGCATTCGGGCTAAACATCACACAGCCAACTTTAAGCAACCAAGTTAGCGTCATGGAAAAAATTTTAAAGATTCAATTATTTGAAAGAAGTCGCAAGGGCATTAACCCGACTCCTGAAGGACGTGAACTATTGTCGAGCGCAAGGCGGGTTCTTGAGGAGGCGCAAGGATTTGCAACTCAGGCTTCTATCCTTGCTGGCGGCGGCATGGGCACTTACAGACTAGGAGTTACCCCTACGCTTGGACCCTATCTGCTGCCCCACATACTAAACCCTCTGCATGATCGCCATGCCGATCTCAAGCTTTATGTTCGAGAGGACACACCGAGCGACCTGGAAACTGGCTTGATTAACGGACAACATGATTTGATACTCACGACACTGCCCATTATGTCCAATGAGCTGATAGTGGCGCCCCTATTTCGAGAGCCTCTGAAGCTAGCGCTGGCCAAAGATCACCGACTAGCCAACAAGAAGCGCATAAACCGCATGGATTTACTGGGAGAACCGGTGTTAACCATAAGTGAACATCATCTGTTCCACCGCCAGATTACAGAACTATGTGAAAGGGTAGGCGCCGTAGTCCGTCGTGACTATGAAGGCACCAGTCTGGATACGCTCAGGCAGATGGTGGTGATGGGCATGGGCATTGCTTTTCTGCCAGCTCTCTATGCTAAATCAGAGATCCGCGATGAAAAAGAATTGCGCCTTGCCGATGTGGAGGGCATCAACGTAGTGCGCAAACACGCACTAGTCTGGCGTAACACTTCGCCGGTGAGAAATTTCTACAAGCAACTGTCGCGGGAAATTAGGGTTATCATCGAAACCTCCCTTGAATCCTCGATTCTCCCAGCAAGCCATCATCGCATTGGCAAACGCGGAGCCCCATTGAAGAGATAGCAAGACAGCATGGCGAGGAATTTTCGATCGAAAAGTTTCTATTGAAGAGATTTGAAATGTTATAGACTGCTACCGCGAACCGCATAAGCAACACAACCGCGCTAGAAGTCATTGCCTCTTTGCCATGCCCTCCAGGCGAGTTATCAATTACTTATGCCCAAGGATCATTACCAGATCGTGCCCTACACCAATACCCGACACAAAGCCCCAATGCACCGCATCTTGCTGGCGATTTTACTAACTTTATTGCTGGCGGCCTGCGACATACCCTATGTTGCTGAAGGCAGTTGGGACGTTGTATACGTGTTGCCGGACCGGGAGATCCATGCGACATGGCATATCGATGAAGACGCTGGCCTGCGCATGGAAGGCATGCTGGTAATGACCATAGATGAATTTGAACTGGCTGGTAGCCGCATGTCCTGGTCAGCGGATGCGCCAAGCCCACTGGACTCTGCAGGCGAGACTCAGCGCATGAACTTCAACGGCACCGTTAACGGCAATCGCTTCGCTGGCACACTCTACACGCAGTCTGGCAACTTGACTGTTAATGGCAGTCGGCGCTGAGCGCCCTTGGCTATGAATGACTACAGCACCCTCCGCTACGAGAGCGCCAACGGAGTCTGCCGCATTATTCTGGATCGCCCCCCGCTTAACCTGATTGATGAAACCCTGACCCGCGATTACCACGACGCACTGCGACGGGCCGACGCCGATTCGTCCTGTCGAGCTATCGTGTTATCGGGAAGCGGCAAGGGTCTCTCTGGCGGCCTCGATATCAAATTCGTCGAAAGTTTTGACCAGGCCGAAATGGAGCAGTTCCTGAGGCTTTTCTACGTTGGGACCATCGCAATCTGCCGCAAGCTGAGCAAGCCACTCATCACTATGGTGCAGGGCTACGCTCGCGAAGGAGCCTGTACCCTGGCATTCAGCGGTGACATGATTATCGCCGCAGACGATGCCGACTTCGGCTATCCAGCCGTGCCCAACCTAGCCGGGCCTCCCGGTATGCACGTTTGGTTTTTGCAAAGACTGATTGGGCGCATGAAAGCCGCCGAGCTTATTTACACCGGCGAACCCATCACTGCGGTCGAAGCTGCAGCCATGGGCCTGATTACAAAAGTTGTGCCGCACGATTCATTAGAGAAAGAAACCCTCAAACTCGCAGAAAAAATCGCATCAATGTCACCGCTGGCAATACAGCGCACGCGCCAACTACTGTTAGCCATGGAGGATATGGATTTCACTGAGGTGCCAGATGTCGCTCTTAAAGCGCTGTCAGAGGCATTTAGCAGCGAAGACAGCAAAGAGGCTCGTCTGGCATTTCGCGAAAAGCGTCGGCCCAAGTGGAGTAATAAATAGTTGCGAAATAAGTAGCGGCGCCACAAATGATCATTATGTTCTCAGGCTTAGGGCAGCCTGAACACATAAAGAATGTTTCCACCGCGTCGCTGCCGAATCTCCGGCGTCATAACCCGGTAATTCACACCACCACCCGCTGCAATCGCCAGATACTGGACCCCATCCAGCTCATAGGTCATGGGAAAACCACCTGCCGAGGAATTCAGTATCTGTTCCCAAAGGACATCGCCAGTTTCTGTATCAAAGGCCCGAAAACGGCGCGCGTCGTCCGAGACAAACGCCAGACCACCGCCAGTTGTTAAGACCGAACCGGCAACTCCCGCGCGCTGACGATAGGTCCAGAGCTCTTCGCCAGTTGCTACATTAATCGCGGAAAACATGCCAACCTGGTTATCAAAATCTTCAGGCGGCAATTTCCTTTGTGTTGCCGAGCTGTGATAACCGCCCAGCACCGGATTTACAGGATTCAGATAGTAATCCATGCACACATTATTACTTGGCACATACAAGGCGTTGGTGTCGGGACTATAACCTACCGAGTTCCAATTGATGCCGCCGGTGGTAGATGGACAGACAAATCGGCGCTGGCGAATCTCGGTAATCTCCAAATCCTCATTGGTGATGCCTTTCTGATTTTCGATGTCGACGCCAACGATGACGTTCTGGTAGCTGGTTTCCTTGGCCCAAAGGAACTCCCCGGTCGCGGCATCCAGCGTCCAGACTATGCCGGTCTTACCTGGCACCCCAGTGATCAGCTTGCGACTCTCTGATGACGTGATATTGGGATTGATCCAGGAAACCGAGTCGGCATCAGGTATTACTTCAGACTCGACGATAATGCGTTCGAAGGGATGGTCCAAATCCCAGTTGCCGCCAGGAATGTATTGAAAGTACCACTCAATTTCACCGGTATCCGCATCAAGCGCTATGGTGGAGTTGGTGTAAAGCACATCACCGCCGCGGGTATCACGCTGGATTTCTCCCCAGGGAATGGGCACCGCGACGCCAACGAAAATCATGTCAAGCTCTGGATCATAGCTGGAAGGCATCCAGGCAGAGCCGCCGCGTCGCTCCTCGTTGGGCACATCACCCCAGGTCTCGCCGCCGGGTTCACCAATCTTCGGTACAGTGTTGGTCCGCCAGATCTCCTCGCCGGTCTGAGGATCATGGGCCGTTATCCAACAGCCCGTGTTGATGTAATAGCAGCCGGACATTCCGACCACGACCTTGCCGTCCAGAATCTGTGGGCCGCCGGAATAGTGCTGACCTATTGTCCAATCACCAATCTGGCGCTCCCAAGTTACCTCGCCGGTCAGCGCGTTGAGTGCCACCAGGTAAGCATCGCCCGTGGCAATATAGAGTTGGTCCCCGTACAGCGTAGCATTGCGATTTGCGCAGGACAGGGAAGCGGCATGGTCAACTCGCTCTCGCCGATATTCCCAGATAGGCGTGCCGTCCCGGGCATCCACGGCCTCAATGAAATCGCAGGCCTGGGGTAAAAACATGATGCCGTCTCGAACCAGCGGTGTGGTCTCCTGCATGCCCGGCTCCATGGTCCAGGCCCAGGCCAGGCGCAGATCTCCCACGTTGTCCTTATTGATCTGATCCAGCGGACTGTAGCCCCAGTGGTTCTGGGTGCGCCGCCACATCAACCACTCCTTAGGATCAGGGTTTTCTATTTCTGCATAGCTCACCGGAGAATACTGCTCAAGCAGTTCCTGCGGGGTTTGGGCCTGGATCGAACCTGGATTAGCCAGTGCCAGCAAGGCAGCCAGAGGAGCCAGCCTAGAGAACATTCGGGACATGTGTTTCTCCTTATTGTTATAGTCGTGAGCATAAAGATTCCGTCCGCCCAGGTCCATGCCTGGGCTCAAATCCTGAAGGCACTGACCGTTTGGCCCGCGCCACTGGATTTCCGATCCCCCTCTCTGTTTACCCTCTCTGATCACCCGCTCCGAGCGCTGACTGCCATGTCTGCCCGGGCACCACGGAACACTTGACCTGCGGCTGCGTTAATTTACTCTGTCTGCGATGACCATCCGTTTGATAGCCGGCTACCTGTTAGCTTTCGCCATTGGCGTTGCTTGTCGCCTCGTAAGCATCCCACTGCCAGCACCGACGGCGATGCTTGGCGCGATAATTGTGCTCGCCATAACCCTTGGCTACCTGTCTGCAGACAGACTGTGTGCCCAGCAGCAGAAACCCCCAAAGGCTTAAATGCAGTAGCCCACTCAGACGAGAATTGACAATGTTTAACCAACTTCTGGGTATCGCCCTGGCCTTCCTGATAGGCATGACCTGTCGCGCCACTAACATCCCTGTACCCGCACCACCAACGCTAACCGGTGCCTTACTGGTTGGCGCGATGACCCTTGGCTACGTAATCACCAACTCATTGATATCCTAAGTAATCCCAAAGCCTGACTTCGTTTGCACCACCAAATTGTGCGATCATGCCGACTCACGTGCGTGAACAGATCATCAAGGGGGAAGACACGTTGTCAGACACAATTAAAGCGTACCCAAAGCCAAGAGTGCTTGCCGTAATCCTTGCGCTGTGTGGAATAGGATTGAGCCTGCAGGGATGGACACTGCTTAGCGTCGGCGGCTCTTTTTATTACCTGCTCGCCGGCCTGGTATTAATCGCAACCGCAGTGCTCCTGTTTCGGGGTGATCGCATGGGAGCGTTGCTCTATGGCGGTTTTCTAGGATTCACTTACCTTTGGGCGCTGTATGAGTCGGGCCTGGACGCCTGGCAGCTCGCCCCTCGAGTCGGCATGTTTACTGCGCTTGGCCTCTGGTTTGTAATTCCACGTGTACGCCGAGGCCTACTGCAAAGCGAACCCACCCCCTTGTTTCAGCTGCCAGCGACTCGCGGCGTACTGGGTGCGGCTGCCGTCTTAGTCGTCGCGCTGTTTATGGCCAACTCCGGCTATGAAGTTAATCCCCCAAGTGCAGCTGGCACCGGCCAGGTTTTTAACAGCTCGGGCGACTGGCAAGACTATGGCGCCACCAAACGCGGCACCCGCTTTGCCCCTTCCAGTCAGATCAATCCCGATAATGTGGGACAACTTGAACCTGCATGGCAATTACGCACGCGTGTTCCGGGGGAATTCAAAGGCACGCCAATCCAGGTCGACGATGGTCTTTATCTGTGCACCGGCCGCAATATCATGCTGGCTCTGGATCCAGACAGCGGTGAAGAGCGCTGGCGCTATGACCCGGAAATTCAGTCTGCTCGCATCGGTTTCTGGGATACCTGCCGCGGCGTTACCTACTATGCAACACCTGCTGAGCAACCGGCAAATGACTGCCCTGAGCGCATCATCACCGCAACTACTGATGCCAGACTGGTCGCAGTAAACAAGAATACCGGCGTGCCCTGCGCCGATTTCGGCGATAACGGTGAGATTAACTTATTGCAGGGTATGGGTGACGTAAAACCCGGGTTCTACTTTGTCACCTCTCCCCCGACAATCGCCAATGATGTGCTGGTTTTAGGAGGCTGGGTGCTGGATAACCAGGAGACCGAAGAGCCATCAGGTGTTGTCCGTGGCTTCAACCCGGTCAACGGCGAACTTATCTGGGCCTGGGACATGGGCCGTGAAGATCGCATTGGCTTGCCTGCTCCTGGCGAAAGCTATACCCGCGGAACGCCCAATGTCTGGAGCCTAACCAGTACCGATGAAGAGCTGGGGCTGGTCTATGTGCCCACGGGCAATGCAACACCTGATTACTTTGGTGGCCACCGCAGTGAAGCAATGGAGAAATACGCCAGCTCGATAGTCGCGCTCGATACCGCTACCGGACGCGTGCGCTGGCACTTTCAAACGACGCACCACGATATCTGGGATTACGATGTGCCTTCGCAACCCACTCTGGTTGATATCCCCGTGAACGGAGAAACGCGCAAGGCTGTTATCGTGCCAACCAAGCGAGCACAGATCTTCCTGCTGGATAGAGAAACCGGCGAGCCGCTTGCAGAAGTGGCGGAACTGCCTACACCCCAGACTGACATTCCGGAAGAGAACACGGTGCCCACTCAGCCTTTTTCAGTGGGCATGCCTTCATTCGATCACGATATGCTGACCGAAGCAGATATGTGGGGCATTACCCCCTTCGATCATGCCTCTTGCCGTACTCAGTTTAAGCGGATGCGATACGAGGGGCCGCTTACGCCGCCGACTACCGGTTATGGATCCCTGTATTACCCCGGCGTTGCCGGCGGAATGAACTGGGGCAGCGTGGCGGTAGATGAAGCCAATCATCTTATGGTGGTGAATTCTCTCCATAACCCTTCTGTGGTGAGGTTGATACCCCGCGCGGAAACACAGCCTCGTTATAACTACGGAATCGGTGGTACCCAGACCGGCACTCCCTATGCCGTTTATTCGTTCTTTTTCCTATCGCCTCTATTTGCTCCTTGCCTGCGGCCACCCTATGGGGAAATGGCAGTGGTGGATCTAGCCAGTAAGGAGATCCTGTGGCGACGCCCGCTGGGGACCACTACTGATATGGGGCCGCTGGGCATCCCCACCCGTTTGCCGCTGCCAATGGGCATGTTTTACTCAGCAGGATCCATTGTCACCGGAGGCGGACTCATCTTTAATGCTGGCGTGACTGACAGTAAAGTGCGCGCTATTGATGTCCTCAGCGGAGAGGAGCTCTGGACCGATGAATTGCCCGCCGCCTCAACTGCAACTCCTATGAGTTACGTCAGCCCAAACAGCGGCAAGCAGTATGTAATTGTCACCGTTCCAGACGGGGGTGGCATTTTGCAGCTAGAAACACAGGTTAATGAAGGAGAGAAAGAACAGGAGGTTGAGGGTGGCTATATTTTCGCTTACGCCCTGCCGGATTGATGCTCAAGGAGGAAGAGCGCTGGCGCTCAGGCTAGCGCTTTAGCACAGACCGAGGAGTGAGCAGTTACTACCTTCTTCCCACTGAATGGGGGCGTGATGTTTTGGGCAGTTAGTGTGTAGTTAGAGCCGTCCAAATCACTGTCGCCATCCTGCCAGGTTGCCCTAATTTCCCCGTCAAATACGTGCACACCATGGGACGTAGCAGATCGCTGAATACCTGCAGCGATGCCGTTGGTCTCTTCATCAACATCTTCAATGCTAGTAAGTAATTTCTTAGAATACCAGGCGACAATCCTCTAATCGCTGCTCTGCCTGTATGGCAGCCAGCGTGGCCGAATCCATGAACAGGGTTGGGTAGGCATAAACCAATAGACCGAAGAAGGTCATTGAGAAAGATGCGCCAACACCAAGCCATATATACAGCCTGTCCTGACCGCGGTCCCTAGTAGGGGGGATATACTCGGCTTCAGCCTTTATCTCTTCGCCAAGATCCTTCGAGTTGGGAGGATTCAGCTGGGCTGATTGCTTTCTACGAAGCTTTCGCTATCCAAGGCGGCAGCGCAGGGTTCGCAGAATTCACCGCTATCCAGGAACAACGTACGCATGCCGCAAAGTTCATTTTTTTGCAGTGTTTACATGTCGCAATATTTGCTGAGTTTGGATGGTTAAAGCAGGCCACGGTTTTCTTTCACTTAATTAGAATTTTTATACGGGCATTGGAGGCTATAAGGCGATTAAAAGTCATAATCCATTTCGCGTAACGATTCCTATTAATTGAATACTCATCAATCTCCCGCGAAGCTCAGGGTTCTGGCTGGTATTCTAAAAACCTGTCAGCGCTAAAAATCCGTCGGCTTGGCCTTCGATGCTAGCGACATCAAATTTGTCGCTAGCGGGCCTCTCAATCGCTCATTTAAGCTTTGAGTAATCCGTCGCACTCATCATGTAGGCCTCAGCCGAGAGAGGCACAGCGTATTTTTCGCGCAAAGCGTGCCAGGCTGGATCGGCCGCAAACGCAGTCCAAACTTCCTGTCGATGCGCCCGATCCCGGTAGGCCAACATCCAAACCAGCGTGTTAGCGTTGTCTAACCGCTGCCAAACCGCCACCACGTCTGCTCCGTGTTTCTCGAAGATTGCCACTTCCTCTTCGCGAAAACGCTGGTGCAGATTGTCAATGCCGCCTGCTCCATTTACAGCGGGCTCAGCAGTATACATACGCAGCTCGAAACAGCGCGAATCTGCAGCGACATTGCCAGAATATGCCTCAGAGAGATGAGCCGCAGGGCCACAGGGTTCCATATTCTGCTGGCCTAGCGCAGAACTGGCAAAGCTCAGGGTGAAAACTGCAGCAAGTAAAATTTTATTCATGGACGGCTCCCTAATTTATTATTCGGATATTGTATATCTACTTTTTCTATTTTATTTGAGATCTATTCCATCCAAGTCGCAGTCTGGCAGGCAAATTGCTGTGTCAGTGGAATAATCGAAACATATCCTGTCGCAGAATCAATCTTTTGTCTATTACACAGATGCTGTATTTTTGCCTCAGGTAATAATCCCGGCAACTTAAAGGAGAGCGCAATGGGTTTGGCATTGAAATGGACGGCGGGAATGATTGGCTCGATCTGTCTACTCGCAGCATGCAGTGACGATTCCGCCACCAGTTCAACTCCGGCTGTCGCCGCCAGCGGTAGTCAGGATTGCATGCCAGCGGACCTGGTTATCCACAACACTAGCATCTACACCTCTAACAATGACCAGTGGTCAGCGGAAGCTGTGGTGGTGCGTGGTGATCGCATTATCTATGTAGGCGACAATGGCGGAGCCGCTGCCTATATGTGTGGCGACGCCAATATCATGGATCTGAGCGGGAGCACCGTTTACGCCGGATTCACGGATTCTCACCAGCACCTGGAAGGGATTGGCCGTCGCACCAAGACTCTGAGCCTGTTTGGCATTCCTTCGCTATCCGAAACGGTCGCGGCTATTGCAGACTGGGCTGCCAACATCCCTGATGGCGAATGGGTCCAGGGCCGCGGCTGGATTGAACGAGAGTGGACCGACGAACAGCGGTTCCTGAACAAGTTCGACGTCGACCCTTTTACCGAGAACAAACCCCTGTTCATGCCCCGCGCTGATGGCGTTTCAGCGCTGGTCAATTCACGCGCCCTGGAACTGGCAGGCATCACCCGCGATACACCCGACCCTGAGGGCGGTCGCTTCGAACGGGATCTGGACGGCACGCCTAACGGTTATGTGTTGGCTAACGCCATGAATGTGTTCCGGGAGCTGATTCCACCGGAGACCGACGCCTACCTGAAGGACAATCTGCTACGCGGTCTGCGCGCCAACGCTGCTCTGGGCTGGACCCAGACCCATGATGCCGGCATGGCATTCCGTCATATCGACTTGATGAAGGAGATACATGCCGAGGGCAACATGGCCCATCGCGTGTATGCGGCCGCGCTGGTGCAGGAAGCCAGCACCATGATTGAACGCGGCAGGGAAACCACCGATGACTACATGTTCGATGTGCGGGGCATCAAGGTATTCATTGACGGCACTCTGGGGTCTCGCGGCGCCGCCCTACTGTCGAACTACTCGGATGCAAATCACAACGGTTTCATGAATCGCACCACCAAGGAAGAGGTGATGCCGGTGCTCGAAGCAGCACTGAGAGGACACTTACAGATTTGGACGCACGTCATCGGAGACCGCGCCGTGCGCACCCTGCTCGACTGGTACGCCGAAGCACGCAATGACCTGGCCCAGGACGAATGGGCCAGCACCGACTTGCGCTGGCGCATGGAACACGCCCAGATCATTCCGCCCTCCGACCAGGCCCGCTTCGTTGACATGGGCGTCTTCCCCTCCATGCAGCCCAGCCACGGCATCGGAGACCTGAATTTCGCGCCTGACCGACTCGGGCCTGACCGACTTGGCTATGCCTATCCCTGGCAGCAGCTGGTAGACCGGGGCCTGATGATCCTCGGGGGCTCGGATGCGCCAGTGGAAGTTGGCGACCCACGCGTAGAATTTTATGCGGCAGTCACGCGTAAGCGATTAGACGGTTCTTCAGAGTCAGGCTGGCACCCGGAGCTCGCGGTTTCCCGCGAAACCGCATTAAAAATGCTCACCATCTGGCCTGCCCACGGTGCGTTTCAGGAGGACCTGCGTGGCTCTATTGAAGTAGGCAAGTTCGCCGACTTCACAATCTTTGATAGCGACCTGATGACACTACCAGAGTCGGAAATCCTGACCGCTGAGAATATTATGACCATCGTGGGCGGGCGCATCACTTATCGGGCCAATTAGCTCGTTCCAAGACAAATTTAATGCCGTGAGTGAGGTGATGGGCCACTGCCAGTTTTTACTTCTAGCACGGTCCGCGCCGCTCCGCGGTGCCCGCCATCATCAAAGAAGCCTAAGCTTGCAGCTTGGTCTTTTTGGCTCCTTCGGCGCTGACCCTTGATTGTGCCTGAAGCAAACACTGCCAGCGGCCTTTCGACTATCGAAGAAACTGTGATGAAGTCTCTCTCTGCTAATGCAATATATTGGCAGCATGAAGTGAGCAGTAACTGCACCGGGCTCAAGGTGCGTCGGGCTTCTTTTTCAATAGAGCCTGCACTTGGGTTCCCTTGGCCATCACCGTCAACCAGTTGAAACTGCCCTGCTCCAGCATCTCTTTGCCGGCGGTGATCAGGGGATTTACTGCTGCCCAATTCAAGGCACCGCCAGTGCTGACCCGGGTTACGCCAAGATCCGCCAGTTGAGGGACAGAGGCGCCCACAACAAAGGGTGCCGACACGTTCATGGGCTTGTCTGTCGCTGCAATAAAACGCTGGATTTGCTCAAGTGTTGTCAGGCCGGGAGAGTAAAGGACATGGGCGCCGGTGGCTGAATAGGCCTGCAGGCGCTCAAGGGTATCGTCTGGGTCGTCGACCCCGCGAATCAGGTTCTCCGCGCGGGCAGTCAACAGCACCGGTATGCCAGACTGTTGAATCGCTTCCATAACAACGGCCAGGCGATCAGCCGCTTCATCCTTACTGTAAATAGTCAGCTTATCGCGACTGAAATCCTCGATAGACAAACCGGCAATGCCCGTCTCAATCAGGCGAAGAACATTGTCCCGCAGTGTGGCGTTCTCATCGGAGAACCCGTTTTCGAAATCAGCGTTGAGCGGAATGTCTGTGGCAGCGGCCGGCTCACGGCAGTGGGCGAGTTTTTCTTCAAGTGTCACTGCGCCGTCTGCTCGCCCAAGAGTATAGGCGAAGCCCGAGCTGGTGGTTGCCAGCGCCCCGAAGCCAAGACCCTGCAGCACCCTGGCCGAACCCACATCCCAGGGATTAGGGATCAGCCAGGCACTGTGCTGTTGATGTAGTTCTGCAAAGCGACTGCACTTTTCAAGTTGTGCGGTCACCTGCAATTACTTCTCAAACAGAATGACAAATTTGTCAGTACGACCCTGAATGGAAGGATCAAACACACCATTGGTCAACTGATCTTCGGGGTTCCGGTGAATACTCGAAGTTCTGACAACGCTCAGACCAGCCGCCTCGGCGTATTCGGTGATGAGGCCTCCGTGAATTCGGTGTAAGGTGCCGCCCACTTCGGGCCCGGAGTCAGCTGCAGCCTCATGATCGATAGCCAGGAAACGACCACCTGGCTTTAATACCCTGGCGATCTCACGGAACGTCACCTCGGGATTGCCTAATGACACATCTCCGGGAAAAAACCAAAGTTCGTGGGGGCCAAGAATCCAGGTGACGAGATCAATGGAACCGTTTGCTGCTTCCAGCTCATCGAAGTTAACCGTGCTAAGAGTCACATTAGAGAGTCGGGCAGCGCGATCGTTGTCCGCATCTCCAGTAAAACTCTCAAATGCTGGAGGATTCTGCATCATTACACTGCCATCAGGACCGACAGCACGACTGAGGATCTCGGTATACCAACCGCCTCCGGCTTCCATTTCGAGAACATCCATCCCCGCCTCTAGGCCTGCGAAACTTAATACTTCCAGCGGCATGCGGCGAGCATCATCATCGGCCTCTTCACTCGGTCTATCAGGGTGATTGAGCGCGCTTGCCACCAGAGCGGCTGAAGACTGCGCGGAAGCTGCGTTGAATGTGAACAAGACCAGTGCCGACGCCAGGCCTGACACTGCCATTTTTGTGAGTTCTTGCATG
>MDSV01235076.1_pt1 | contig 26967 bp, 24 predicted proteins | sample 810851 | NCBI WGS metagenome assembly MDSV01 (sample SAMN05326640, study PRJNA326480) | marine metagenome | isolation source: seawater | place: Atlantic Ocean: North East | collected 2012 | reverse complement strand
TTATTAAAAGAAAGTTATATTTTAACTGATTCTCAAAAAATTAAAAATTTATCTAAACCATATAAAATTAATTCAAATTATATTCGACCAAATGAATTGTCTAAAGATAATACATCTTTATTAAGTAATTTAATTCATTTTGATAAATGGCTTGAAAAAAATTTAATTAAATATGACTATTTATTGATTTTACAACCAACTTCTCCAACACGATCTTTTTTGGACATCAATGAAGTAATTAAAATTTTGAAAAAGAAAAAACCTAATTCGCTTTTTAGTATTAACAATTCAGCAGAACATCCTTATGAAAGTATCAAAATTAAAAACAGTAAATGGAGCTATACATTACCCAAAGCAAAACAATTTTATAGAAGACAAGATTTTGATTTTGAGTCTTTTTTTATTAATGGAGCAATTTATGCTATTCATAAGAAAATAATTAAGAAAAAGAAACTTATAGGCAAAAAACATATTTTGTATAAAATGCCCAAAATAAGATCTTTTGATCTTAATGATTTTGAAGATATCGAAATAATAAGGAAAATTTTAAAATGAGTATTATTAAATGGAGTGGGAGATCTCACGAATATTATAAAAATGAAATTAAATATTTAACAAATGTCATCAAAACTGCTGATCCTCTTACTAACGGTAAAGAGCTTCAAATTTTTGAAAAAAGTTTAAGAAAGTATCTCAAAGTAAATAATGTTTTTGCAACTAGCTCTGCTGCGTCATCTTTAGAAATTATATCTTTATTACTAAACTTAAAAAAAAATGATGAAATTATTATTCCTGCACATACTTATTGTGCAAGCGCTATTTCTTTTGCCAGAAATGGGGCTAAAATTGTATGGGCTGATATAGATTTTAAGACAAGAGTAATATCACAAAATGATATTTTAAATAAAATAAATAAAAATACAAAAGCAATAGTTGTTGTGCATTTATATGGTTTTGCTTTTGATATTGAAAAATTAAAAAAGAAAATAAACAAAAAAATACTAATAATAGAGGATTGTGCACAAGCATTTGGTGCAGAGATAAATTTTAAAAAAGTAGGAACACTAGGTGATTTTTCTTGTTTCTCTTTTCATGCGCAAAAAAATTTGACCACTTTAGGTGAAGGTGGCGCAATTTATGTGAAAAAAAATATACTAGCCAAAAAGGTTATTGGCTTAAGACACAACGGTCATGCTTCCTACCCTAAAAGAAAATATTATTGGAAACCGGCTATGGGAAATTTAATTGAAGATTTGCCATATGCATGGCCTCATAAATTTACCTTAACTGAAATACAAAGTGCAGCTGGACATTTAATGTTAAAAAGAATTGATAAGTTAAATAATGATAGAATAAATAGAGCAAAGCATTTCATTAAAAATATAAAGTTCAAAAATGATTTAACATTTCATAGTAATTTTAATAAAAAAAGACATGTTTATCATTTGTTGGTAGCTTACTGTTCTTCAAAAAAATTAAGAGATTATTTAATAAATGAGCTGTTTAATAAATATAAAATTCAATGTGTTGTTCAATATTTTCCTCTATATAAATACCCATTATTTATTAAGAAGGGTCTAGGTAGAGCAAATTGTCCTGAAACAGAAAAATTTTTTAATAGAATGATTTCATTCCCTTTTCATCATTGGATGAAACAAAAAGATTTTGAAAAAATGATTATTATTACAAATAGACTGATTAAACAATTTAAAGAAAAATATGTTAATAAAAATTATTATAAAAGAATTAAATCAAGTACTTAAAAAAAATAACAAATTTATATCAGACATCTGGCTTTATGGATCAATTGATGATCAATTATCAGATTTAGACTTAATATTTTTATATAATGAAAAGCCAATTAAAATAAAATTATCTAAATTTTTAAAACAAAAAATTGATGATGGTACTATAATTTACATTCCAGCTTATCAAGCTAAGAATATTTTTTTATTTGAAAAATTAAATATTTTTTCAATTAAACATAATAAGAAAATATTTAAAAAAACTTCGATGAGTCTTAATTCTTTACGTTATCTAACATCGTTTTTAGAGAGATATTATGAAAGAAGAGCAATTTTATTAAAAAGTAGAAATATATCACCAAGAGTGTTTAGACTTATAAAATCAACAATATTTTCATATCAAAATTTTATTAATTTTTGTAAATATAAGAAAATTAAACTGAAAAGAAAAAATTTTGATTTTAAAGAATATACAAATATACGAAAAAAATATTTAAGTAATAAATTTAATAAAAAGTTTTTTAATGAATATTTAAAAAAATTTAAGTCAGAAGATAAAAATTTTTATAAACAATCAATAGATATTTTAGATAGTTATTTTTTTTTTAATAGCAGTTGTTTACTTAATTATAGATTTAATAATTATACAAAATATTCTTTTAAAAAAAGAAAAAAATTCATCAAAGTTCCAAAAATTTTAGCTTATATATATAAGATTTATTCTTCACAAAATCTATCTTTATCAAAAAAAATTAAAAAAGATTTCAATTCAGATATTATTATTAGTCCAAAATATAAAATATTAAATATTTACTTAAAAAAGAAAATTACTTTTTTAGATATTGCATATAAAGATCTTAAAAAGCAAAAATTTAAAACAGGTTTGTATAGGTTAAATTGGTACTTAAATTAATTGATTTTCTTTAAACAAAAGATAATTGTACTTAGGCAATCTTTAAAATAATTTTTTCCCAAATAATTAGTTAATTCTTTTGAGATTGTTTTGTTATCAAAATTAAAATCTTTCCAATTATTCCTTAAATATTCATGCTTTTTAATAAATCTAATGATTTCTGCATTACCTATAATTTTATAAAATTTAGAGAATGAGTTTTTTTTGTGTGAACTTTTTCTGATAGCATCAAGATATAAGACAGGAATGTTTAACATAAATCCAATATGTACAAACAATTGTTTTAAGGTTTTCTCTTTTTGTTTTAAGGGAATTGAAAGTTTAAAATTATTAAACACGTGGTGGTCATAAAATTTTTCTTTTATGCCTCTTTTAATATAATATTTTCTATTTAAGAGAATTTTTTTTGATAAATTTCCTTTTTTTTTAAAGATTTTATAAGTAATGAATTTGCATGGTTCAAGGATACTTAAACTTTTATCCCTCAAAGCTTCAATAGGCAAATATCCCTGTAAATAATTTTTTAAATCATATTCTGAATACAGTATAACCCCATGATGTTGAAATTGTGAAAATTTCAAAACTATTGTATAAAAATTTTTTAATATTTTTCTTAATTCTAAAATTTTATTAAGATCATTAAGTGTTTCATCTTTTATTACTGCAATAGAGTCAAAATCACTCCAATTTATTTTGTAATCGTTAGTTGCTAAACTACCTTGAATTAAAAAAAAATTAACATAATTTTTAATTTTTTCTTTTTTTAGATATTTTATTGAGTTAATAACTTTTTTTTTAAATGCTAACTCTTTATTATTAAGAAATTTATTTTGTTGTAATTTTTTTGTTTTAAAAAAACTTTTTTTTTTTTTAGCTTTAAGATCTTTAAGCGTAGAGTACTCTTTAATTAATTGTTGAGCGTCCTTAATAATTTTTTTTTTAGACTCATTTGAAAATAAAATATTTTTTATATCAAAATACCAATTTAATTTTTTATTAAAAATTTCTTGATTTGCATAATATAACTTGTTAAATAAACTACTGTAATGCATAAATTTTTAAGCTTTGACAAAAACCAAATAAAAAAAATTTGCCAAGAAATTGACTATAAGGGATATAGCATATTAGGCAAAATTATTACAGATGAATTTTTAGAGCTTTTAAACAAAAGAACTTATGATTTAATGATGGGAAATGTCAAATATGAAGGTATGTTCTTCAAGCTTGATGATCCAGATGGAAATTATTTTAATATTAAGCATCAGGATGTTCAAAACGAAGTATTTCAAGGACCATCAGAAAGATATAAAAAAATTAAAGATTTAGAATACGATCCTTTTTTTTTGGAGTTGGCACAGTGTGATATTTTCAAAGAAATATGTAATGAACGAATTGGTAATAATGTATCTTCAATGAGAGCAATGATACTTAATAAATCTAGGTTTAATTCCTCGATACTTCCTTTTCATCAAGATGTTTCTGAAAATTGGGCCATGTCAGATAAACCTAATTTTACTGTTTGGGTATCTTTAAATGGTGCTACAAAAAAAAATGGTTGTTTAAAAGTTATAGAAGGCTCACATAAACATGGAGTTATAGGAGATGGTAATAATCTATTAGATAAAGATCTTCAAAATAGACATTTAGATGATTCAAAAATAAAGTATCTAGAATTAGAAAAAGGTGAAGCCTGTATTTTTACTAATTATACACTTCACGGATCTGATAAAAATGAGACAAACATTAACAGACTTGGATATACTATATGTTTTATGGATTCATCTATTTATCATAAAAAAACAAAAAAAACTTACCCAGTAATTTTTGGAGATAACGCGTTAACCCAGGACTATATAAAAAACTTAAAAAGCATTCCTAAAAAAGTATATGAATTAGTTTAGGCCTAGTATAAAAATCAAAATATAAATAAGTGTTTAATCCCTTTTTAAAAATTTCTAGTTTTATCAATAGTCTTGCTGTTAAAATAAATTTTCCACTATTAAATGCATTAATTTTTTATATTAATTTAAAAAAATTAAATATTAATTATCAATTTAATACTAAAAAAACTATTATCGTTCTTTATAGACATGATGGAGTATCTGATTTAAAAGAAGCTTATGCAAATTACAAAAGTCCAATAAACTTTTTAATATTACCAAGAAGACTTGTTAAAGATATTTTTAATTATTATCTTAAAGATTTAGTAAATGATTATTATTATATAGACATTAAAGACAATACAATTAATGAAAATAAAAAAAAATATTTTAATTACTTAGAAAAAGTCTTAAAAATTTTAGGAAAGATGGTTAAATTTGATGCAATGCTATCATTTAATGTTTTTTATTATGCAGAGAGAGAGTTACAAAGAGTATGCAAATCATTGGGTATAAAATATTTAGTTTTAATGAAAGAGGGAATTTCAACCGCGCAAGTAGGCAAACAAATTCTTTGGCAATTTAAAAATACTACTGATAAATTTTATGGTGATAAGATCGCTACTTACAATGAAAATAGAAGAAATTTATTAATTAAAGGCGGAATAATAAGTAAAAAAGATGTAAAAGCGATTGGCATTCCTAGATATGACAAAATTCATGAGTATTCAAAAAGAATAGATAATCGAAATAGGTTAATCTACTTTTCTATTAGGAAAAATAGTGGTTTCTTTAATACTGGGAAAAATTCACCAATAAAATATAAATTTTTAGAAAAAAAATTTCCTCTTGAAAGCACAATATCAGAAAAAAAACTTAACAGTATTTTAAAAAAAAATGAGAAAATTATGATTAACCTGTTATCAAATATTGCTAAAAAGCATAAAGAGATAGAAGTAGTAGTAAAATATAAGACAGGAGAAGGTAACTTTTATACACAAATTGATAATCCACCCAAAAATATGAAATTTATTGATGGAGGCTCTGGATATAAATTATTAAAAAATTGTAAATTAGCAATTGGATTTAATTCGTCAGTTTTATTAGAAGCCATTATTGCTTCTTGCAAAGTATTAGTAGTGTCATTCGGAATTAATAAAAAAAAACATCAAGACTCTTTGCTTAATTATTTTGGTTACGCTCAATATATTTATGATAAAAATATCTTAGAAAAAAAAATTATGAACATTATGTTAGAAAACGAAATTAAAAAAATTAAAATTAACAAATCATTAAAATTTAAATACCAAATAGGAAGTATTGACGGTATGTCGACAAAAAGACTTAGACAATTTCTTATTGAGTCACTTATTAATAATAAAAAATAAATATGAATCTTTTAATTCATACAGAGATACCGATTAGAGAAGGTGATGCCAATTTATTATTAGCAATGCAGGCTGTTAAGCAAGGTTTTAACGTTATAATTGGTTCAAAACAAATAATAGGAGAGCTAATTGAAAAAGAATATATAAAAAAAGGTATTTATCATACTAAGTCCATTACTCATAATGCTCAAACTAGTGAATTCTTAAGAAAAATTAAAAAAAAAAATTTTTTAATCACAGCAATTGATCAGGAACATGGCCTGTTGAATGAAAATTATTCTAATTTTGCTAAATCAAGAATAGTTAAACAAGATCTTAAATTAATTGATGTCTTTTTTTGTTGGGGAAAAAAAGATTATAATTTTTTACAAATATCTAAAAATTATTCTAAAGAAGAAAAAAAGAAATTCATCTTGTGTGGGGCTCCAAGGGTAGAAATTTGTAAACCAAAATACAAATTTTTATGGGGTAAAATAAAATTAAAAAAAAAATTACTATAGTGCTTAACTTTGCCTTTGCTAATGGCAAATTATCACCAAAAGATATTTTTAGAAGATTTAAAAAAAACGGCTTTTACAAAAGAGACAAGTCTCAAATAATTTATGACAAAGAAAGATTAAAATATGAAAAGATGCTAATGAAAGATTTTTATTATTTAATAGATTATTTAAAAAAAAATAATAATAAATATGATTTTGTGTTAAGGCCTCATCCAGTTGAAAATTTAAATTATTGGACAAATAAATTTAATCAAGATAAAAAAGTTATAATTGATAATTCTGGTCCAATTAATAAAGCAATTCATGATAGTTTTTGTATTATCAATAATAGCTGCACATCTTCAATTGAAGCAACAGTTAGTAATGTTCCAGTAATAAATTTTGTACCAAATTATTATAAACATGAGTACGGGTCATTAGCAAATAAAATTGGAATTAAAGGAAAAAATTTTAGTGAAGTTTCTAAAATATTAAAAAAATTAGAAAATAAAAAATATAATCACGCGCAAAAACAAAAATCGAAAAATTTTATCGAAAATAAAATTTTTTACAAATTTAACAACTCTGAAACAAAAGATATGTCAATTTATTTTAAAAAAATATATTTAAAAAAATTTAATTTGCAGAACTCAAAATTTTCAGTTTTCAAAATTAAAATTTTTATCTTTTTGTACACTTTTTTTGACCAACTAATAAGAGATTTAGTTTTAATCATAAAAAATAAAAGAAATAAAATAAAAGAAATGACTAATTACAAATTAGTTTATTTTGACAGAAAAGACACAGAAATAAAATTAAAATTATTCTCCAAAAAAATTAATTTTAGGGATTACAAAACTAACATAATAAATAATAGGGTGGTAATTATTACAAAAAACTAACAATCAATTAGATTATTATAAATATAATTTAATTTAGATTAGAGTTTTTTAAGCTTAATTTTTTCTAAACTTTGTAAAGATTCTTTATATGCTACATAACTTCCCCAGGTTATGTCTGGTATTATGTAAATCAACAAAACAATCATAGAAATACTCGTTAGTTCTGTTTGTATCTCTAAATCATAATTTATACCTTTTGCGACATAGAAAGCCTCAATTGATTGAATTACTAAGTAATTAAATACCCCTATAGATGCTGGTGCAGCAGGAATAAATTGAGATAATACCATTACGCCTGTCAAAAAAATTATATTTGGTATTGTTGAAATTTCGTTAGTTATATTAAAAGCTCTAAATATCAGCATATCTATTAAAATAAAAGTGAACCAGATTAAAAATGTTAACATTACTGAAATATATAAAATATTTATATTTTTAACCGAGTGCTTATAACCCAATACAAAATTATCTAATATTTTACTTGGAATTAAAAATATTTTTTTTTTATAATTAATTAGTAATAAAAAAATTAATATAAGAAATAAGAATACTAAAAAGTAGCTATAAATTATTTTATTTCCTAAATTAAAATCGTTGAATAAAAATGAAATTCCAAAAATTATAGTTATAATTGTTAAATCAATTAATCTCTCTGCGAATATAATAGATACACCTTCAAAATATGAACATTTAAAATATTTCTTTAATACAACTGGTGTAAAGATTTCACCAATATTAAAAAAGAAAGCTGTATTTAAAAATTGTCTTAACAATACAGGTTTAAAATAAATTTGAAATTTTTTTTTTTGATAATTATTTAATAAAACTTTTAGCCTTAAAGCTTTTAATATATTTACTAAATATAATAAGAAAATGGCAATTAATAGAAGATTTAAATTATAATTAATTTTATCAAATAAGTTTTTTAAAGGAATGTCTTTTAAACAAAGAAAAATAAAAAAAGCACTTATCGAAATACATATAATTTTTTTAAAAATAGTCACCTAACTAAATAATTTTTATAATTATTTTTTTCTATAAACATTTCATGCCACATCTGAAACATTAAAATACACCATAAGGCTCTACCATAATCTTTTTTTTTAGAGAAATGCATTTGTAATAAACCATCAACTTTTTCATAACTTAAGTACTCAGTTTTTTTAATCATATCCTCACTTAAATATTTTTTGAGAAGTGGTTTTAAGTTTTCAAAAAACCAAATAGAATGTGGCATTTCTAATCCGAAATTACCTCTGTTTAGAATTTCTTTTGGTACAGTATTTTTCATTGCAAGTTTTTCAATATATCTTCTTTTTGTAATCCCTTTCATTCTTAAACTTGATGGTACTTTAGCCATATATTCAAATAATATCCTATCCATAAATGGAAATCTGGACTCTACTGCATTAGCTAAAAACATACGGTCATTTTTTACTAAAAGATCATCAATAAAAAAATGTTCAATATCTAAAAAATTAATCTTATTAAAATCATCTGAATAATTGAGGTTTTCAAACAAATCAATCATTACTTTTTCAGTTTTTTGATATCCTTGACGATTAAGTATTGTGTCTTCTTTTTCATCGTCTGTAAGAACGTGTCGCCAATAAATATGAGCGGCAGCAGGGTGTAACTCTGCACCCTCAGTAAACCTCTTTAATTGAAAATCTAAACTTAATTTTTTATATGATGTTGGTAGTTTATGAACCAAATTGTGTATTAGTTTTCTTAATGGTTTTGGGGCAAACTTGGTATACAAATTTTTAGCTCTATAAGCACCATAGATGGAATATGCACTAAATGTTTCATCACCACCTTCACCATTTAACAAAACTGAAACTTCTTTTTTAGCCTCCTTAGCCAAAATAAAACTTGGAATAGCTGCGCCATTTCCATTTGGTTCATCAATATGAGCCATATGGGTATATAATGAATTTATTACATCTTCTTGATTTACTAAAATTTCATGATGATTTGTTTGACAATATTCTGCAATTAATCTCTGATATTTTGACTCATCAAAACTTTTTTCTCCCATTTTTAGGGAATATGTATGAAAATTTTTGCTTTTACCCAGATCCTTGATCAAACATGTTATTGAACTTGTGTCTATTCCCCCAGATAGAGTGGTCCCTATAGGAGCATCACTTTGAATATTACGTCTTACGGAGTCAAGCATTAACTCATACGCTTTTTTTGCAGCCTCATCTTCTGTTATTGAGTCATCTGTAGGATATTTTACATTATAATACTTCTTAATATCAAATGTATTTTTTTCGTTATCAATTTCAATTAGTTGACCACCTCTCATCTCATTAATTTCTCTAAATGGAGTATTTTTCCCTGGAATATATGCCAAGGTAAAAAAATGATAAATTGAATGGTAATCAAGAGATTTATCAAAAGAACTTATTTCATAAAATGCTTTTATCTCAGAAGCAAAATAAATTTTATTTTCTTTAATTCTATAGAATAAAGGAATAATTCCAAAAAAATCCCTAACTAGCCATGTTTTTTTTATCCTAAAATCTACTAAGCAAAATGCAAACATCCCAGAAAGTTCATTAATAAATGAAATTCCCAACTCTTTATATAAATAAATCATTACCTCTGTGTCAGAAGTACCTTTAAAATTATATTTTTCAGATAAATTATATTTATTTTTTAATTCTATAAAATTTGATATTTCACCATTATAACAAATCCAAATAGAATTGTCGTCTGAAGACATTGGTAATGAGGATCTGTCGTTTAAATCCATTATTTTTAATCTATTATTTGCAAGAATAATTTTGTCAAACTTTTCAATTTTTTGTTGATCAGGACCCCGATGACTTATTGAGTCGCTCATTCTTTTTACAGTTGAGTAGTCGTTATCTGTCAAATCTTTATTTAAGGAAATTAGACCTGATATACCACACATAGAATTTTATTTGATTAGCTTAATTGCCTGCTTCTATCTTATTTAATTATTATTAGCTATAAAAATCTATAACTTATCATCTCTTATTGCATACCACTGTATATTGATGACCAACTGTGTTGACTAAACTATCAATTTCAAAACCTGCCTCATCAAGAGCATCATTTAATTCTTTTTTAGAAAAATATTTATAAAAGGAGGGATTAAATTGATCAAAAATTACATAACTTTTGTGTTTAAATGAAAATCTATTAAACATTGTTACAAAATATTTTTTGAGTGGTAATGGAAAAAACTTACATAGAAAACCATAAGGATAAGTTAATATTGCAAGAAACTGAGAAAATATCCTAAGCAAAAAATCAGGCATTATGCTTGTAATTCTTCTCAAATTTTTAAGTAAAAAAATATATGTTTCCATACCTTCCTTACCATAGACCCAAGCAATAAATTTTCCATTTGGTTTTAAAGATGTACTTATTTTTTTAAGAACTTCCTTGTATTCTGGTATGTGATGAATAACACATAGAGCAAATGCAAAATCAAATTCACCATTAAAATTTATATCTTGTCCCTTAATTTTTAAAAATTCAATTTTATGAGATTTGATATTTTCTTTTGCTATATCTATTGCATCTGACGGTTCTATAGCTACTAAATTGGATGGTTCATATTTTAGTAAGTTGTTTGAAACCCTGCCACTCCCAATTCCAACATCCATAATTTTTTTATCCTTTATTAAATTCAGATCAAAAGGAAAAACTATTTCTTTTAATAGTTCAACACTACCCCAATATCCACCAATATCTGTATCAGTTAAAAACTGTTCACCAAAATCTTTATAACTTTCTTTATGGTCTATTTTCATAAATTAATTTAATTATTTAATAATCTTATAATTTTTAATACCTTGAGAGTTAGTTTTTAAAAATCTTTTGACTGACTCTAATACTAAATTCAATGAAAAAAAAATAAATCCACTCAATGTAAAAAAAATAACAACCAATGGCAGTGGTGTATCAATAAATGGCTTATTTTCAATAATTTTTAAAAATAACATATAAATCATGGAAATGAATGAAAAAAAAAATGAAAACAGACCAAGTGTTCCAAGAGTATAGAACGATGATCGATCTTTTTTTGAAAAGTTTAAAAATATTAAATCTATAAAAACTCTAAAAACTCTTTCAAACCCGTATTTGCTTTTACCTTTTGTCCTTGGTCTATGATTAACTTCAATTTCAACAACTTCAATATCTTTATTAATTTGAGCTGCAAATAGTCTATGAAAATCTCCAAAAAAATCATTAGCATTAATTATTTTTTTATTAAATATTTTCAGCGAACAACCATGGTCTAATATTTTTGAATTTGTAAATTTTCTGACTATTAAATTTGCAATTTTGCTCGGTAAAATTTTAGTAAAATATGGGTCATTTCTATTTTTTCTAAAACCATGAACTAATAAATCATCTTTTTTAATATAAATTTCTATCATTTTAATAATATCCCTGGGATCATTTTGAAGATCCCCATCTAATAAAATTATATTATTGTAGTTAGAAACATCAATTCCATTTAAAATTGATTTTGATTGAGCTAAATTATACATATTTTTTAAAATTATTGTTTTAATCTTATTGTTTAACTTTTTAAGATATTCTAGAGTTTTATCTGTTGATCCATCGTCTACATAAATTATTTCGAAACTATAATTAATATTCATTGACTCATTAAGTGCTTCTACAATTTCTTGATTTAGCTGGTTAATATTTTCAGCCTCATTATACAGTGGTATTACTATTGAGAAATTCATTAAATTGAGATTATAGTATAAAAATAAGTTATAAAATAATTTTTTTTTACTATGTGTGCAATATTTGGGATAATTGGCAAGTCAGACACGGGACTGTTAAAAAAAATGTCCAAATGTCAATTATATCGTGGACCTGATCACCAATCACTTTTTACCAATAAAAAATACAAAATATCTTTTGGCATGAATAGATTAGCAGTTATAGATAAAAAAAAAGGTAATCAGCCGATGCTATCACATGACAAGAGACATTTATTAATTTTTAATGGTGCAATTTACAATTTTATTGAATTAAAAAAATATTTAGAAAAAAAAATCAATTTTAATACCAATTCAGATACAGAAGTATTAGTCAATTCCTTTAATTATTGGGGTACAAAATGCTTTAATTATTTTGATGGAATGTGGGCAGCTGCAATATATGATTTTAAAAACAAAACTACTTATCTGTCACGAGATTATGTAGGACAAAAACCTTTATTTTATAATCATAATAAAGATTATTTACTTTTTTCATCTCAAATTAATGGAATATTTAAAGTTAAGCAGGATTTTAAATTTTCAAAAAAAAATAGTTTAGAATATTTTAAGTTCAATCATTATCCAGCTCCGTTAACTGGTTATGATAATTTGTTCCAAGTATGTCCTGGTGAAATTTTAGAATTTAAAAATAAAAATATATTAAAAAAAGTTTATTGGAATATAGAAAGAGGCTGTGATTATAATTTATTTTTTAAAAAAAATCACTCCAATACGATTAGAAAATCGTTTATTAAATCAATTAAAAATTTTTCAATTGCTGATCAAAAAGTTGGTTTATGTTTGAGTTCAGGCTTAGATTCTCAATTAATTAAAGTTAATTTGGAAAAAAATTTTAAAAAAATTAAATCTTTTACTGTTGGATTTAAAGAAAAAACTTATGATGAGTCTAAATTTATTAAATCTTCAAAAAAAAATAAAAATTATAAAAAAATATTATTAAAAAAAGATTGTGAAAAAATTTTTAATTCTTTAAAAAATAAAATTTATTTCCCTTTTGGTGACTCGTCATTAATTCCAACTTACCAAGTATTTAATTTAGTTAAAAAACAAACTAATGTTGCAATGACAGGTGATGGTGGAGATGAAATATTTTTTGGCTACTTAGCATTTAAGGGTTTTTATATTTTAGAATTAATTAAATCATTTATTCCAATTTTCATCCTAAACACATTTAAGTTTTTTTTTAAAAATCTAAAAATAACAGACAAGTATTTAGATAATAATAAAAAAATTAGTTATTTTTTTAAATATATAGATAAAAAAAATCATGACATTTTGCGTCTCTGGATTTCTAATTTCGATGAGGAGGAAGAAAAAAAATATTTTAAAACTAATTTTTTTGGTAAATCGAAAAATATTAATTTTATAAGTAAATTATATCAAAAATACTCTAATAAGATGAAATTTGCACAGATTTTTTTTTTCAAATTCTATCTACCAGCAATTTTAATAAAGTCTGATTTTTCAAGTATGCTTAATTCTATTGAAAGTAGAGCTCCATATTTGTCTAAGGATTTGGTAAATTATACCCTTGATTTATCAGCAAATAAAAATTTCAGCTTATTTACCCAAAGAGCTTTAATGAAGAAGATTTTTAGCAAAGATTTTAAAGAAATAATTGAAAAAAAAAAACACGGATTTGCATTTAATAAAGGAGAAATTTTGAAGAAAAAAGATTTAGTTTATAAAAATATAAAAAAACATTTGATGATAAACAGTGATTATTTTGAAGAAAAATATAATTTGTATATTAGTGGAAATATTATTCACGAACAGTATTTATGGAACGAATTAATACTTAATCTTAGTAGACAGAACTTAGAAAAATAAAATGAGGAGTATCTTAAATATAAAAAAAAAATTATTAAAATTTGAGATATTACTAATTATAGCTTTAATCATTTTTTTTGCGCTAACAAAAATATCAACCCTAGATTATGGATTACCTTTTTTTGAACAAGAAGACGAAAATGCTTTTTTAAAAAGTACTATTTCTTTTATAAGTTTTGTTACAAACATAAAGCCAGTTTTAGTAGATCCTACGATTGCTCCATTATTAAATTTACTATTATCTTTAAAATTAATTTTTATAAATGAATATTTAATAAATTCGCTGAGTATTAGTGAAATAAAAAATTTGATTTATTATGATCCTTCCATTCTTATTTATTATGGGAGAATAATTAGTTTAGCTATTACTTCCCTATCATTTTATTTTTTATATTTAATTTTTAAAAAATTGAAAATTAATTTTTTTGTCTCTTTTATATTATTAATATCTTTATCTTTATCACTTTTTTCATTAACTTTATCATTAGTTAATGGAAAAAATTCTTATTATTTTTTATTTTTTGTAATACAATTATATTTTTTTTTAAAGTATTATCTAAAACTTGAAAAGTTCAACAAAAAATCATACTTAATTTTATCTTTTTTAGCTTCTTTGGCATGGGGAACAAACTATTGGAGTGCGATAGTTTCATTTTATGGAGTTGTTATACTTCACTATAAAAAATTTGGTTTTAAATTTTTAGGTAATTTATTAATTTTTTTAATATCTTTTACTATATTAGGCTTTTTACCCACTTTAACAACCAACTCTTTTTTTTTAAATTTTTTTTTTAGTCCAGAATTAGTTAACAATTTTTCAATTTTAAATTTTTTCAGTAACATGTTTGAAAAAATAATTTATTCATTAAAAATTATTATTAATACAGAAAAAATTATTTATTTATTCATTCCTTTATTTTTATTTTACTTTTTAAAAAAAATGAAGAATAGAAATTTAGTTTTAATATTAGCCATTCTTTTTTTTGAACCAATATTAATATTTGCTTTAGCTGAAAATGTTATTCCTCAATTAAGATATTTTTCAGGTATTATAACGTTAATCTTTATATTATCTGCAATCATTATTAATGATTTATCAAAATTTTATAAAACCAAAACACTAATTATACTATTTATAATTTTCAATTTTGGATTAATTTATCAAAAAAGTGATTTAAATATCAAATTAAAAAATATATTAACTGACAACCATTCATTCATAAAATTCTATGAACAAAATAAAAATATTAATCAAAATGTTTTGTATTTAATCCCCAATCTAGACAATAGAAAAAATTTAAAAAACCTCGAATTATATAAAAATCTTCACGAAAAAAATATTATTCATAATAAATTATTTCAAAAGGATAACTATAACTTTATACTAAAAAAGATTGGCAAACAAAGTGTAAATAAAAATAGTTTCAGTAGAGAACAAACGAGGTATTTGAATGTTTTTAATTTTTCATTATTTGATATAAAAAATTACGAAAATTTTTTTATAGAAGTTAAAGAAAAATATAATTATGTTGTTATACAACAAAATAATCATAATTCACTAGAATTGAATAATTATATTAAAGATAATTTTAATTTAGAAACGATATTGTTCAATGACTCTCAAATTTATTTTAATAATGGCATTAGAGATATTTTTAAATATTTATACAATGGTGGCGCAGTAGATAAACTTAATAAAAAATTTATCTTAGGTAACAATTATGCTTTATATAGATTAATAAAAATGTAAAAAAAATATAATGAAAATTGGAAACATAATTATTAACAAGCTTAAAGTTCCAAAATTGATTTCTGAAATTTCAGCAAATCATGGAAATAACTTAGATGTAGCAATTAAACTGGTCAAAGAGGCCGCAAAACAAGGCTCAGATTTAATTAAACTACAAACTTACACAGCTGATACAATTACATTAAATTCAAACAAATCAGAATTTATAATTAAAGATAAAAAAAGTTTATGGAGAAAACGAAAACTTTATGATTTATATTCTGAAGGTGAAACACCAAAGGAATGGCATTTCAAGCTTTTTCAAGAAGCTAAAAAATTTAAAGTAAAATGCTTTACTTCAATTTTTGATGAAAGAGACATAGCTTTTTTGGAAAAATTAAAAGTTCCAGCATACAAGATAGCATCTTTTGAAAGTACACACTTTCCACTAATTGAAAAAGTGATAAAAACAAAAAAACCATTGTTGATATCAACTGGTATGAACACTTTAAAAGAATTATATGAACTTGTAAAATTATTAAAGAAAAATAACTGTAAAAATTTTGCTTTATTAAAATGTACTAGTTCATATCCAGCAAAATCAAATGCTACTAATTTAGAGACTATTTCGCATATGAAAAAAGTTTTTAAATGCGAGGTTGGATTTTCTGATCATACAATCGGGTATAATGCTGCTATAGGGTCAGTTCATTATGGAGCAACTTTTATAGAAAAACATATTTGTTTAAATAATAATATAGGTCTCGACTCAAAATTTTCTCTAAAAGTCAACAAAATTAAAGAATTTAAAAATGAAATAATCAAAGCCTATGAAGCTAAGGGAAAAATTTTTTATGGGGTTACAAGTGAAGAATTACCATCACTAAAATATAGAAGATCGATTTATTCATCAAAAGAAATAAAAAAAGGTGAAAAATTTTCAATAAATAATTTAAAAATAATCAGACCAGCTTATGGATTGGAGCCAAAATATTTAAAAAAAATAATTGGAAAAAAATCTTCTCATAATTTGAAGTTTGCTACGGCTTTAAAATGGAAGCATATAAGCAAATGAAAATTGCCTACATTGCAGAAACATCATTAACAAATAAAAGCGCTTATACCCATCATGTATTAAAGATGTGTGATGCTTTTAGTAAAAAAGGTAAGTTAATCTTAATTATACCCGAGCTTAAAAATTATCCTGGACTTGCAAAGATTAGAACTAATTTTTTATTAAACTCAAAAAGAAAATTTAAAATAATTCAAATTTTAGGGTTTAAATCAAGTAACTTTATTTATAGACTTTTTTTTTCATTAAAAACTGCATATAAATTAAAAAATTATGACGCAGATTTGATAATTACTAGAAGTATTTTATCAAGTCTTTTTTTATCATTATTTAAAACTTACCATTATCTCGAAATACACAACGAACTTAGAGGTTTGACAAGATTTTTAATGATTAACTTAAACAATATTAATTCTAATTATATAAGAAAAATTATCTTTATTTCAAATTCCTTAAAAAAAAAATTTAGAAAAATTAAACAAAAAAAAATCTTAATATTGCATGATGCTGTGAATATTAATAATTTCCCTAAAAAAAAAAATAAATTAAATATAAAAAATTTGACATATATGGGAAGTTTTCATCAAGGAAAAGGCGTAGAATTGATAATTGAATTAGCTAAAAAATTTCAACATCTTAATTTTCATTTATATGGTGCTCCTCTAAAAAAAAAATATGAGTTTACAAATAACCTAAAAATTTATGGTCATATAAATTATAATAAAGTTCCTAGAAAATTATTAGACTCTGATATTTTATTACTTCCAAGTTCTAAGGTTCAATTTGGTAGATCTAAAAGTGTAAATATCTCAAATTACAATTCACCACTAAAAATGTTTGATTATTTAGCCGCTGGAAGAATTATTGTTTCATCAAAACGTAATGGAATATCAGAAATTTTAAAACATAATTATAACTCAATTATAGTAAAGGGATTTAGTTTAAAAGCCTGGGAAAAAACTATATATAATATTATTAAAAATAAATATAATTTAAAAAGTCTTAGAAAAAAATCCCTCGAAACTGCAAAAAAATTTACTTGGGACAAGAGAGTCGATGAAATAATAAATTCAAATCTCACTTTTAAAAAGTGATTAATTGTAATAACTATTTATAAAATGAAAATTTTAATTACAGGGTCAGCAGGTTTTATCGGTTTTAGCCTTTGTGAATATTTACTCAAATATAAAAATTATAATATTTTTGGGGTTGATAATCTTAATAATTATTATGACGTAAAATTAAAGTTATCGAGATTGAAGATATTAAAAAAATATAAAAAATTTAATTTTAAGAAAATTGATATTAATAATAACAAAGAAGTAGATAAATTATTTAAAAATAATAAATTTGATTTTGTCTTTAATTTGGCCGCACAAGCAGGAGTCAGATATTCAATTGAACATCCAAGAAAATATTTAGAAACTAATATAAATGGTTTTTTTAATATTATTGAAAATTCAAAAAAATATAAAATAAAAAGATTATTTTATGCTTCATCAAGTTCAGTTTATGGAGAGAATAAAAATTTTCCCCTAAATGAAAATGAAAAAATTTTACCAAAAAATATGTATGCCTTAACAAAAAAAATTAACGAAGAAATTAGTCTTATTTATAATAATTATTATAATCTTAAACTAACTGGTTTAAGATTTTTTACTGTTTATGGAGAGTGGGGTAGACCAGATATGATGATCCTTAAATTTATAGATGCACATTATAAAAGAAAACAATTCAAACTCTTTAATTATGGAAACCATGAAAGAGATTTTACTTATATTGGTGATGTAGTAAAACTTTTAGAAAAATTATTACTTAAACATAATAGATTAAAAGGAAATGATATATTTAATATTTGCTCAAATAAGCCTATTAATTTAGAAAAAATAATTAAATTTTTAAAAAACAATGGAATCAATCCAAAGATTAAAAAAGTATCTTTACAGAGAGCTGATATATTAAAAACTCATGGAAATAATAAAAAAATATTACAACTAACAAAATTTAAAAACTTTCTTTCTTGGAGAGATGGTTTAGAAAAAACCATCAAATGGTACCAAAAGTTCATGGTTTAATAATATCTGTGATATGAAAATAGTATATCTATTTAATTCTTCTATACCTTCTCAGAACGCAAATAGTTTGCAAGTCGTAAATATGTGTAACGAAATTTCTAAATTAATAGGAAAGGTATTGCTAATTACACCAAACACAGGATTAAAAAATAGTATATCAGAACATTATGGAATAAAAAAAAATTTTGAAATTATCAAACTAAAAAAATTTAAAAAGTTACCGCGTGGAATTAATTATTACTTATATTCAATTTATTCAATAATATTAGGTTTGAAACATAATCCAAATATTTTTATTACTAGAAACTATTTTAGTTTGTTTATTTTAATTTTGTTAAGAAAAAAAGTAATTTTTGAAGTTCATACAGGTTTGGAATTTGAAGGAAGATTTAATAATTTTATTATTAAAAATTTTAAAATTTTTAATTCTAAAAAAATAATTAATTTAGTTTTTATTACAAACTCAATAAAAGATTTTTTTTTTAAAAAATATAAGATAAAACCTTATAAATATACTATATTAAGCAGTGCATCCGACCTTCGTTTCGGATATCCTAAATTCAAAAAAAATCAAGGAGTCTTTAAAATTGGTTATTTTGGTTTATTAAACAAATCTAGAGGATTAGAATTTATTTTTAAACTTTCACAATTAGATTCACAAAATAAATATTTTGTATTTGGTGGTGAAAAAAATTATGTTAATCGAAAGAAAATAAATATTTTTCACAAAAATATATATTTAAAACAATATTTGCCTTATAAAAAAATTAAAAAAAAAATGAGTGATATGGATTTATTAATATTACCATATGAAAAAAAAGTTTCTGCAGGTGGAAATTATGGTGACATAGGGCAATTTACTTCTCCAATGAAGTTATTTGACTACTTAGCATCATCAAAACCAATAGTTGCATCATCCTTGCCAGTATTAAAAGAAATATTAACTGATAAAAAAAATTGTATTTTTGTAAATGATTTAAATATTTTTAAATGGAAGTTAGCAATTAATAAAATATCTAATAATTCTTCATTGAGAAAAATAATTTCTAAAAACAATTTTTATTTATCAAAAAAGTTTACTTACAAAAGTAGAGTTAAGAAAATGTTTAAAGATTTGAATTTATAAAACGTTAAAGTTTTATAGGTATTTTTCAACTAATTCGTAATATTTTTTAAGATTTTTTTCCATATCAAATCTGTACAAATTTTTATAGGATATTAGAGTCATTGACTGACATTTTTTTCTATTTTTTTTAAAAAAAATTATTTTATTGGCTAGTTGTCTATAGTCTCCAACTTTAAATAAAAAACCACCCTTGCCATTATTCAAAATTTCTTTTGGGCCAGTTCTACAATTACTTGAAATAATAAATTTTTTTAAAACTAAACTTTCTAGCAAAATATTTGGCAAACCTTCGTATCTTGATGACAAAATTATTAGATCTGATTGCTTAATAATTGGATATGGATTTTTTAAAAAATTAACTAGTTTAATATTTTTTTCTAACTTAAAATTCTTAATCTTTTCTGATAATCTATTTTTTAATATTCCTTTGCCGACTATTATGGCCTCAAAGTTGATATTTTTTTCGATTAGTTTTAAGGATTTTATTAGAGTAATTTGATCTTTTTGCTCTGTATAGCGACCTATATTAATTATTTTAAGAGATTTTTTTTTTAAAAAAAAATTTCTAGATTTTTTTTTTGATAATTTCAAAATTTCATTTGTGTTTAAAGGATTGTAAATACAAGTGGCGTCCACACCAAATTCTTTTTTTATATCTTTCTTAAATTCAAAACTGTTTACCATTACCTTATTTGCTTTGTTTAATAATAAATTAAATATTTTTCTTTTTATTGGATTGGTGGCCCATCCGAATGGTGCAGAGTTGGATCTGACAATTATTTTAATAAAAAATATTTTACAAATTAATATACAATAAATATTAGCCTGAAATGCAAAAACAACACTATTTCTATCTTTAAATATTTCGCAAATTAAAAGATAAATTGATAGAAAGTATTTAATTCGTCTTGGCATGTTGTCCCAAAAAGATGACTTAAACGTTTTTAATTTTACAAACTTATTAAATTTATTTGCATATTTCTTTGAGATAGTAATTAAAGTAATACCATTTAATTTTTGAGCTAAATAATTTGAAACTATAAATAAATTTTTTTCAACCCCACCACCTTCAATCGATGGCATAAAAATAATAATTTTTTTTTTCATATAAAATATTTTTCTTTATATGTTAACTTTTATTAGAAATTAATGTAAAAAAAACATGAATTATATAATTTTTTAATTAAAATCAATGTGTAAAGCAAGTGTAGTCATACCCTATTACAAAAAAAAATTATTTATAAAAAAAACTATTTTATCAATATTAAAACAAACTTTTAAAAAATTTGAAATAATTATAGTCTATGATGATGAGAATAAGGAAGAATTAAAATATTTAAATAAAATTAAAGCCCTAGATAAAAGAATTAAATTATACATTAATAATAAAAATCTTGGAGCTGGATTTTCAAGAAATCTTGGAATTTCCAAGTCTACTGGAAATTATATTTGTTTTATTGATGCAGATGATATTTGGCATAGAAATAAATTAAAGCATCAAATAGAATTTATGAAAAAAAATAATTATCTCGTAACGCATACATCTTATAAAATTAAAAATATAAATAATAAAATAACAGGGTATAGAAAAGCAAGGACAGTGAATAATTTTGAAAAATTATTACGCTCTTGTGACATAGGTCTTTCTACAGTAATTTTAAGCAAAAGTCTTATTTTGAAAAAAAAGTTAAAATTTCCAAATTTAAAAACAAAAGAAGATTATGTTTTATGGTTATATTTATTAAAAAAAGGAATTAAAATTCATTCTTTAAATGAAAATTTAACCACCTGGACAAAAATACCTGGTTCACTTTCATCATCATCGTTACAAAAATTAAAAGATGGTTTTTTTGTTTATTTTCGATATATGAAATTTAATATCTTTAAATCAATTTATTTTACTTTCATATTATCTATAAATTTTTTAATAAAAAATTACAAAAATTATATATGATCAATATTATTTTATATTTAATATTTATTTTTTTTATTAATTATTTTATAAAAAAAAAACAATTTATTAAAAGTAGCACAGGATCTTCCCATCAAACTTTTGCAAATGACTCTGTGCCTCTATCTGGTGGAATTTATATTTTTTTACCTTTAATCGTTTTATATTTAAAAGATTATCCAATATTATTAGTGGCATATATATCTTTTTTTTGTTTAGGTTTTCTGTCGGATTTAAATATTTTACAATCACCTAAAAAAAGATTTTTTTTACAGTTATTAATACTTTTATTTTATGTCTATACCTCAAAATTAGAAATCGCTTCTACAAGAGTTGAAATAGTTGATTTTTTTTTTGAAAATATATTTTTAAGTTATATATTTACAGTATTTTGTTTGACCGTTTTTATTAATGGATCAAATTTTATAGATGGTTTAAATAGTTTACTTTTAGTTTATTTCTTACTCATATTATTTTTTTTATTTAAACTGGAATTGTTAAATGAAATTAATCTAAATAGTTATAAGGAAATAACCATACTTATAGTTTTAATTTTTCTTATCATTATGAATTTCTCTAATCAATTATTTCTTGGTGATAATGGCTCTTATTCTTTAAGTTTTTTAATGGGTTTTTTTCTGATTAATATATATAATTATAATCAAGGAATTACCCCCTATTTTATAATTTTACTTTTATGGTATCCATGTTTTGAAAATTTATTCTCAATTTTTAGAAAATTTTTTTCAAAAAAAAATCCACTTGAACCTGACAATGATCATTTACATTACCGCATATATTCTTTTTTGATAAAAAAATTTAATTGTTCAAAATTAAAATCAAATAATTCTGCAAGTTTATTAATTAATAGTTTTAATTTATTAATTTTTTATGTTGCTTCTTTAAATATTTATCACACGAGTTATCAATTAATAGTTATTTCTTGTTCAGTAATTTTTTATTTAACAATATTTTTTTTATTAAAAAGATTTATTTTAAATTAAAGTAATGTCTAATTATAAGAATCTTTAGAGTATAATATTAAAGAAAAATTCATCCAAAAAATAGCAGCAGCATGTGAAGTAAAAAAACTACCTGAAGGAAGCAAAGGTATAAAACTTACTACTAAAAATAAAAATCCAGATAACTTAAAAAGGCTATTATAAATATTATTAAATTGAATTGAATTTCTTATATTTATTATAAAAAATAATAGAAAGGAAAAATAACCCATCAAGCCTAATTCTGAAAGAATTTCTATATGTGATTGATGTGGGTGATTTGATGGATCCTTATAATTTTTATCCTTTGCATAAATCCTGTAGTTTTTAAGCCCTACGCCAAATATTTTGTTATCTTTAAAAATATTTATTCCAGCGCTATAGTGATCCCAATATTTGCTTGATGTTACAAAATTAATTGGATTATTTATTATAGGAGAAATTAATTGAGTAACAAATCTTACTTTATATTGTTGATTGTTAAATATTAATATAAAAAATATTAATATTACCGATAAAATTAAAAGGATTTTTTTTTTAATTTGATCCCGGTTTAATAAAAGTGTGAATACAAAAACCATAATTAAACTTTTAATAAAGTTGGATCTTTCACCAATAAGCATTGTTATTATTAAAAATAGAAAAATAAAAACATAAATTAGATTTTTATAACTAAATTTTAAATTAATTTTCTGAAAATAAAACGAACCTTTTTTTTTTAAAATTTGAAATAAATAAGTTAGAATTATTAATATAAATCCACAATAGTAATGCCCCATAATTAATTCATCATTAAAAAATCCCGCTAAACGGCCTGGCATATATGAGACAAAACCTAAAATATTACTTCCAAAAGATATTTCGTATATTAAATCAATTGAGGTAATTGCAAATATTGTCAACCAAGAACTTAAAATAATTTTTTGATATGTACCATTAGATATATTAAAAAAATAGATAATCGCAAATACGAAAAAGATAAATCTAATAAAACCTAATGTTCTTGGGATAGAATTATAAGAGTCTATACTAAAAAAAATTAAATTAATTATTAAAACTATCCATAAAAAAATTAATGAATAAAATGGCAAACAATTAAGAAACTTTAAGTTTTTTTCTTTTAATAATTCAAGAATTAAAACTATATCTATTAGTATTATACATGTATTAAGAACCCCATTTCCAAAAAAAAAAGTTATTGGATAAATGGATAGTAAAAAAGTACCTAAATATTGAAATAGAGTATTATTATAATCTTTGCCGGGGATTTTAATATTTAGAGTCATTAATTCCTATAAATTTAAATAAATTTAAAAAAAATATGTTAATAATATATAGGATCGAAAAAATACAAATACAAACAAATTATATAAGAGCTTCATTTGAAAAATTTAAAAGCATCAATATTGGTTGTTAATTATAATAATGGAAAATATATTAAACAAAATATAGAGTCTTTAAAAAATCAAGTTTATAAGAATATAGAGATAATTTATCATGATGATCTGTCAACTGATAATTCTATTGAAATACTAAAAAAATTTAAAAATATTAAATTAATAAAAAATAAAAAAAAAGGTAAATTTGGATCATTCAATCAAATGGATGGTTTTATAAGGGCATTTAAAAAAAGTACGGGTGATGTAATATTTTTATTAGATAGTGATGATTATTTTGATTTTAAAAAAGTAAAAACTATAATAAGTAAATTTCAAAATAATCAAAAAATTACAGCAATTTATGACTTACCAATATTGGTAAAAAAAAATAATTTTATTAATGTTAAAAATAAAAAAAATTTTTTAAAAACTTATTGGCCATATATTCCTCCGCAAAGCTGCATTACAATTAAAAAACAAAAATTTAACAAAATTATGAAAAAAATTTCATTTCGCTTATTTCCTGATATATGGATGGATTTTAGGATGGCTATATATTTAAAATATGTTGAAAAAAATTTTTTTATTTTAGAAAAAAATTTAACCTATTATCGTATAGTTGAAAACTCAGCATCATCAAAATTTAAGTTTCTTTCAATAAATTGGTGGAAAAGAAGAATGCAAGCGCACAAATATATTATTTTTTTTTTCAAAAAAAATTATTTAATACATTCAAAAAATTCTGATTACCACATAACTAAATTTATAAATTTTTTTTTAAAATGAAGAAAAAAATTATATTAATAGGAAAAAAAAGTTACGTTGCAAAAAATATACATTTTTATTTAAAAAAAAAATTTAATTTTAAATTAATAAATTATGATGAATTTATTAACCTTTCCAATAAAAGATTATTGAATTTTGACTATTTGATAAACTGTTCAATAAATAAAAAATATGTATCAAATAAATATTCTCAATATAATGATTTTGATTTATCTATAGTAAAAAAAATTGCTAATACACCCATTAAAGTGATTTTTTTAAGTTCAAGAAAAGTTTATAAAATTGGAGATAATATAAAAGAAAATGCAAAATTACGACCCCAGTGTAATTATTCAAAAAATAAATTAATTACAGAAAATAGTTTACGAAAAATTTTAGGAAAAAGACTATTAATTTTAAGAATCAGTAATTTGGTAGGAGTAATAAATAAAAAAAAATCAAATAGAAAAATTCATACCACCTTCATAGAGATGTTTTTTAATTTTATAAAAAAAAATATTATTTATAATAATAACAAAGTTTATAAAGATTTTTTAAATATGGATAAATTTTGTGAAGTATTAAGAAAATCAATAATATTAAATATAAATGGCACATATAATATTTCCCTTGGAAAAAAAATTTTTGTAAATGAAATTATTAAATGGCTTAATCATTATAATAGTAAGACGATAAAAAAACAAAAAATACCCTATAATTTTAATAAAGATTCTTTTTATTTAAACAATATAAAGATTAAAAAAAAATTAAAAATTGATATTTCAAAACAAGAATTAAAAAAATATTGTATAAATTTAAGTAAAGAATTTTTTTTAAATAAAAATTGATTATTACAATATTGATTTTTATATATTGTAGTTTAAAATTTAATTTTTAATTAATATGAAAAAATTTATAGTTGTTACAGGCGGAAGTGGATTTGTTGGCTCTAATCTTATTGAATATTTAATAAAAAAAACTAAGCATAACTTAATTTCAATTGATAACTATTCATCAGGTTCAAAAAAAAATCATATAAAAGATAAGAGAGTTAAATATATAAATGCACACACAAAAAATATATTTAAAGTCTTAAATCCGTATAGAAAAAATATTTTAACAATTTTTCATTTTGGAGAATTTTCTAGAATTTATCAAAGTTTTTTAAATATGAACGACTGTATTCAATCAAATTCAATTGGAACCCATGCTGTGTTTGATTTTTGTTTAACAAATAAAATAAAATTAATTTATTCCGCTACCTCTGCATCTTTAGGAAATAAAGGTGATGATAAAAATTTATCTCCTTATGCATTTACAAAATCAAAAAATCTAGAATTATTGAAAAATTTAAAAAGCTGGTTTAATTTTAAATATGAAGTTATTTTTTTTTATAACGTCTATGGACCTAGGCAAATTTCAATAGGAAAAATGGCAACTGTAATTGGAATTTTTGAACAATATTTTTTAAAACAAAAACCCTTGCCTGTTGTTAGACCTGGTACTCAATCAAGAAGATTTACACATATTCATGATACAATTAAGGTTTGTTACATCGCCTGGAAAAAAAACAAATGTAGAAATTATAGCGTCTCAAACAAAAAAAGTTATACTATTGAGCAAACAGCAAAATTATTTAAATCAAAAATCATATATCTACCATCCAGAAAAGGTGAGAGATTTGCTTCAGCACTAACTAACATAAGTCTAAATAGTAAAGTTTATAAATATTATGGTAGGATCAAGTTAAAAAATTATATTGAAGATTTTATTAAAAAACACCAAAATATTAAGTAAATATTTAATAAAAGATTGTTTACAATATCTAATAATCAGTTATAAAACTCTCGCCGGTAATTATTGCGAGAGTGTTATACCCGATCCCATTCCGAACTCGGAAGTCAAGCCTTTCAGCGCCAATGGTACTTTGTCTTAAGGCACGGGAGAG
>MDSV01098417.1_pt1 | contig 26975 bp, 27 predicted proteins | sample 810851 | NCBI WGS metagenome assembly MDSV01 (sample SAMN05326640, study PRJNA326480) | marine metagenome | isolation source: seawater | place: Atlantic Ocean: North East | collected 2012 | reverse complement strand
TTGTTTCAACTGTTGAGCGTGTTAAAAATGAATAATCACAGGATGCATCTTGAAATACAACAAAACGATAATTTTCTGGATGTATATCTTTTTTCATTTTCTCCTCTTATTTTAATATATCTTTCATTCTTTGGATAGCTAATTTAATCCTTTCTATGGATATAGCATAAGAAAATCTTATATTTGGCTCTGAACCAAAGCTTCTGCCAGGCACTGAAGCAACTGCACAATCATTTAATAACTGGAAGCAAAAGTCCCAAGAACTTTCAATGCTACTACCAATTAATTTTTCTAATGATGGAAAAACATAAAAAGCTCCACCTGGTGTTTCGCAAGAAATTCCATCTATAGAGTTTAGCTCATTTACAATAAAATCTCTTCTTTTTTTAAATTTTTCTCTCATAATCCCAACTGCACTTTGATCGCCCGAAAGGGCCTCTGATGCCGCATACTGAGCTATTGAATTAGGGCAAGAGGTGCTCTGACTTTGCAATTTTGACATTGCCTTAATAACATCTTTATGTCCAGCAGTATAACCAATTCTCCATCCTGTCATTGAATATGTTTTTGAGCAACTTTGAAAAGTTAAAATCTTATCATTTTCTAAATCATAATTTTGGATACTCGTAAAAGGCATATCATAAGTTAGCTGTTCATAGCATTCATCAGAGAAGATCCAACATTTTTTTTCTTTTGCTAATTCTAAAACTCGATTAATAGCATCATCACTCCAAACTCCTCCTGTTGGATTTGAAGGAGAATTAATAATTATACCCTTAGTATTACTATTTATTGATTTTTCTAATATTTCAAAATCTGGTTCATACTGCTTACTAGGTATGGTAGGAACTATAACTGGTGTTGCTCCCGTAACAGAAATAAAATCAGGGAACGAAACCCAGTAAGGACTAAAAATTATAACTTCATCGCCGCTCTGAAATAGTGCCTGACAGGCGTTGTATAAAGAATGCTTGCCACCGCAAGAAACTATTATGTTCTCTGGGTTAAAATCTAAGTTATTATCCCTATTTAATTTTTTTATGACTGATGACTTCAAATCAGCCGTACCAGATCCTGCGGTATATTTTGTAACTCCGTTATTTATAGCATAAAAAGCAGCTTCCTTTATGTTATTAGGGGTATCAAAATCGGGCTCACCTACACTTAAATTAATAACATCAATTCCTTGACTCCTTAAATCAGCTGCTTTAGCAGTCATTTCAAGGGTGATTGAAGGCTGAATTCTACTAATTCTATCTGCTATTTTCATTGATTTAAAGTATCTAAAAACTCTCTATTGCTTTTTGTTCTAGATAGCTTATCTTTGAAAAATTTCATTGCCTCAACATTAGTCATATCTGAAAGCATATTTCTTATTAGCCAAATACGCGGCAAATCAGTTTTACCAATTAATTTATCTTCTCTTCTAGTACCCGACTTGTTAATATCGATTGCAGGGTAAATTCTTCTATCACTCAAATTTCTATCTAAGCCTAATTCCATATTACCCGTACCTTTGAATTCTTCAAATATAACTTCATCCATCCGACTACCAGTATCAATTAATGCAGTTGCAATTATAGATAAAGACCCGCCATCTTCAACATTTCTTGCTGCTCCAAAAAATCTCTTAGGCTTATGTAATGCATTTGAATCAACACCGCCAGATAATATCTTACCACTATGTGGCATTACAGTATTGTATGCGCGAGCCAATCTAGTAATTGAATCTAACAAAATCACAACATCTTCGCCAGCTTCAACGCATCGCTTAGCTTTTTCCAAAACCATCTCTGAAACTTGTACGTGTCTTTCAGATGGTTCATCAAAAGTTGAGGCTAAGACTTCTGCGTCAACACTACGGGCCATATCTGTAACCTCTTCCGGCCTTTCATCAATTAATAAAATTATTAATTTTATATCAGGATGATTTGCTGTAATAGAATTAGCAATTTTTTGTAATAACATTGTTTTTCCAGTTTTAGGCTGGGCTACTATCATTCCCCTCTGCCCTTTTCCAATTGGAGCAATCATATCAATAATACGAGTTGAATAGTCATTTCCAGTTGTTTCAAGCTTCATGATTTCTTCCGGAAATAAAGGAGTTAAATTATCAAAATAAACCAAATCTCTGCTATCATCAGGATTTTGTTCATTGATTGACTCTACTCTTAATAGTGCAAAAAACCTTTCATTATCTTTCGGAGGGCGCACTTCCCCAGAAACCAAATTTCCAGTTTTTAAATGAAATCTTTTAATTTGTGAATGAGATACATATATATCATCAGGCCCTGGTAAATAACTGCAATCTTGCGATCTTAAAAAGCCATAACCATCCGGCAATATTTCTAATACCCCAGTCGCATAAATTTTCTCTTTATTCTTTGCTTGTAGCTCATAAATTAATTTTATTAAATCTTGTTTTTTCATACCAGAAATATCTTTTGCGCCTAAGGCTTTTGCCTTCTTTTGTAATTCTGGAACTTTTAAACTTTGCAAACTTTGCAACTTCTGTTTTTTCATTGTTTTTTCCTTAGATTATGTCTTAATGATTTTGATACCCTATAGAAAAGTCTTTTAAGGAGATTTGTTTACTTATTAACCTAATTTATAATATAAACTATAAATTATCAAAAGAAATATTAAATTTATTACTGACAGTCTCTCCCCAGAAATGAGTTCCTATTATAGCAATTAAGTCGTCTTTAGATGATATTGAAGTTATTTTATTTATTAATGTCATTGGGTTTTGAAAATATACTGCTTTAGGTATATTATATTTAATATCTTCAAACTCCATTGATTTTGTTTTTTCTGTTATAGTGTAATAAATATGATCAAAATAATCATTTAACTCGTCTGATATGTCTTTAATTTTTTTAGTTTTTTGTATTGATAATAATAAATATCTTTGATCAAATCTTTGATTAGAGCTTTTTATAAATTGTAAAAAAGATTTTATTCCTTGCTCATTATGGGCCACATCAAAAACGATAAATGGATTTTTTTGAATTATTTGATTTCTGCCAAACCATTTTATAGACATAAGGCATTTATCTAAATTTTTTAAGTTAGCCCCAAGATGATTGGCAATAGAAATTGCCAAAGAGGCATTTTCTTTCTGATGATCTCCATTCAGTGAAAGACTGATTCTTGAATCTTTTTTAACTTGTTTAAAAATACATTTATTCTGCTTGCAGTAAGAGTTTATTATTGTTTTTACTGTAGGCTTTTGGTTGACAGAAAATACAATAGATTTTTTTTTTATAGCTGCAACTTTTTCGCTAGCAATATCTTTTAAGCTATTTCCTAATATATTTTGATGATCTTTTGAAATAGATGTTATTCCAAAAATATTTGCATTACAAGCAGTTACACTATCATACTTACCCCCAAGACCTGTTTCCATAATAGCGTAATCAACTTTTGATTTATTAAAATACCAAGCTGCCATTGCAGTCATAACTTCAAAGAATGAGGCTTCTATTTTTTCTATCTCTTTTTGATATTTATCTATAAAATATTTCACATTATCTATATCTATTGGAAGACCATTTACTCTAATTCTCTCTGTATATGATCTGAGGTGTGGAGATGTAAATAATCCGATTTTTAGTCGATTATTTCTTAAAATTTGACTTAAAATTGCGCTAGATGAGCCTTTGCCATTTGTTCCAAGAATTTGAATGGTTTTTATTTTTTTATGTGGAGAATTGCAAATTTTAAGAAGCCTATCTGTTCTTTCAAGGCCTAATTTTATACCTCTATTTTGAAGAGAGAATAAATATTTTTCTTGTTTGCTCATAGCTTTACTAATTGCACATCTTTTATCGTTTGAAATGAGAATTTGTTTCCATATTTAATAAATCGGCCTGGCAAGTCTGTTACGTAATATTTAATTTGAACTGAATTATTATTTGTTTTATTAATTTTTCTAGATGTTATAGAAAATTTATCTGCCAATGCTTGCCCAGACTTAAAGACGCTAATTGAGTTATTGAAATATTTCTTTAGTGCATCTAATAATATTGGATAATGGGTACACCCCAAAACTAAACCGTCAACATTAAGTTTTTTTAAATTTTTTAGATACATATCTATGATTGAATAAGCAATACTAGAGCTTTCTAAGCCCTCTTCAACTAAAGGAACAAATAATGGACATGCCACATTATATATTTGAATTTTTTCATTTAAAGACTTAATAATATTATAATAAACATTCGATTCAATGGTTTTTTCAGTTCCAATGATTGCAATTTTTTTCAAGTTTGATTTACTAACGCTTTCTGCGCATGGACGAATTACATCGAATATTGGAATTGATAAAGAATTTTTTATCTGTTCATATGCATATGAAGATGCAGTATTACAAGCAATGACAATCCCTTTTACGTTTTTTTCTTTTAAAAAGTTGGCACAACTTAGACTACATTTTATAATGTTATCTTTACTTTTGTTTCCGTACGGAAGATTGGCAAGGTCTCCTAAGTAAATAAAATGTTGATTAGGGAAAGATTGAGCTAAATCATTTAGCACAGTGAGCCCTCCTAGTCCACTATCAAATATTCCAATTGGACGTTGATCTTGATCAGTTCTGAAAATATTATTTAACATTATAATTCATTTTCATATTTATTTTTATAGGTAACAATAGATTCAAAAATAGCTTTTGCCATTTTTTGACGATTTTTTGATTTAATTAACATATTATAATCTTTGGTATTAGTAATAAATCCTAGTTCAATTAATACGTTTGGCATTGATGCACCCACTAGAACATGAAAACCAGCCTGTTTAACTCCTCTATTTTTTGTAGATGGAAACATTTTTTGTAATTCGCTTTGAATTTCTCCAGCTATAAACTCACTCTGCTTAGTAAAGCTTGATTGTGCCATGGTTGCAATTATTAAATTTTCTCTACTTAATGCTGGGTACTTTTTTATATTTTGTTCTAACTCTATAACTTGATTTTCTCTTTTGGCAACCTCAGTAGCATCATCAAATTTACCCGGCCTAATAAAGTAAGTTTCAAATCCTCTTGCACTTCGGGCGTTAGGGGCCGCATTAACATGTAAACTCAAAAACAATTTTCCCCCAGATTCATTTGCAATTTTGGTTCTTTTCCAAAGCGGTATAAACTCATCCTCTGTTCTTGTATATATAACTTTTATTCCTAGTTCTTTTTCAATTAATTTACCTAATTTTTTTGCTACGTCTAGCGTTACTGTTTTTTCATAAAGATCTTTACCAGGCACTAAGCAGCCCGGGTCTTTTCCACCATGACCAGGGTCAATAACAATTACATCTAGATTCCAACGTTTTTTCATGTTTTTTATTTTTTCTGCATTATATGAAATATTAGATCTCAAAGAAATCTTAATTGAATTTTGATTTGAATTAACCCCATAGTCTTCATAGTCTTCTTTTAATAAAAAGGATATTTGTGCAGATTGTTCATTTTGCATTGGCTTAATTTTGATGATTGAGGAGTTAATTCTTGAATTCTCTAAAACTCCGATTGAGTCTAGTTTACCTCCTTTTATATTTACATTCAACCATCCGCCTCTGGTGATACTAGTCGAAATAACATTCTCATCAAAATATTTATCTGTTTCAATTTTTATTACTAGTCCATTTTCTTTATCAACAACTTTACAACCTTTAATATTATTCTTTATGTACTCTACTAATAGTTTTGTTTCAGAAGAATCCAATCTAACTAATGGCAATTTTTGAATTTTAGAAATTCTTAAAAAAGACTGCAAAGGAATCCAAAAATCATTTCCATCATAGATAATTGGGATTGATAAATTATATGCCTTATCGTCTATTAAAATAAATGAGTTATTAGGTGATAATATTATTTTTTTAGATTTATATTGAATGATTAGTTTATCTTTTTTATCGACGAAGGAGTGTTTTAGTCCTGCATTATTAGCATACTCAACAGCAGATAAATACTTTATTTTATTAAAAGTAGATACTTCCATTGTTATTGCAGTATCATTTTGCGATATTAGAAAACTAATAATGAAAGAAAAAAAAGTTGTAATGAATACTGATGCTGTATTGTTTTTCATTTGCATAAAATAATATATATAATCTATTAATTCCTTGATAATATTAATTGTTTCAATTTTTTTGATTTTCTTTGGATTCTATAATCATTTAGTTTTAGATTGTTGCAGAAAAAGGGAGAAAAGTAACAATGCAAAAAGAATTATTAATTTTTGTTGTACTAGTTGGAATAATAGCTTCTTTATTTAACTTTACTGGTGCACCATCTAATGTAACTGCTGCTGGTGAATTAAATAATAGTGATAAAGTTGTATATAATGCTGGAGAAAAATTTCAGCTTATTTTAGATGCAGGATCAACAACAGATTCAAGCTTTATTTTGAATGGAAAATCTAAATCACCAAATCATCCATATTCTGAAGACTGGGATGACTATGGATTAGATAATTGCCCGGACCAATATGAAGATGGCTTAGGAGGATGTGCAAAAGAAGATATTCAAAATGGAACTATGACAAAAGAACAACTGGCTGAAAAAGTCAAAGGAAAAACTGCTGACCCAAATGAAGACAATTGGGTTGATTGTAATGATTCAGGCTTATGTAAAGGTGATGATGGATGGAAAGACAGCATGGGCAATGGCAAGTGGGATGAGGGGGAAAACCTAGACCAAAACAGACAGTGGGATGAAGGAGAATATGTTCATGATGTTGATAACAACCAAACATATACAAAAGACCTCTTGACTTTTAGATGGTATAAAATTTTAGAAGTTAAAAATCCTATGAGTGGTAAAGAACTTATTTATGTTGGACTAGATGGACATACTTTAAACACTAATGTATGCTCTGTTAAAGATTTTTTAAAAAATCAATGTGAGAACATAGATATGTTTATTGAATGCGGAGAAAAAGCTGTTACTACTTCTGGAGATGGCATGACAAGATTTTTTACTGCCCCAGATTGTGAGGATTATGTTTTTGTTAATAAAGATGGATTAAGAAAACCATGGACCTTACAATATGAAGGAAGTGATGTTGGGTCTCTAGAAATCAATTTAAAAGTACTTGATTTAGGTTCTTATTTTGTTAATGGAGATAATAGGTTAATGGTTCATGATGAACAGTTTAACTATGAATGTACCAGCGTAAAACAAGATGGGCCTGAGGTTGGAACCAAGGTAACTTATAAACCTTTAAGGTCTGAGTCTGTTTCAAGCATAAAGTAAGTTTTAAATAAAATTAAGGAAAGCCCTTCTCACTATCATATGAGAGGGGTTTTTTTTAAAAAAATCAAGTTATTATTTTGGCTCTACAATATAAAAATATTCGTTTGGAAAAGTAATTCCATGTTTTTTACGCAAATCATCTAATTCTTTTTTTTGCAGATCATCAAGCTGTTCATTATTATAGTTATGAATTTTTTTATTTTCAATCTGCAATCTTTTCTTATCATTAAGTATATTTTTTAATTCTTTCTTTAATTTATTATTAACTGATTGTTTTTTCATTAGTGATACAATTCCATACTCATTAAAAAAAAGAAATAACAAACTTCCAATTATTAAGGTAGATAAAATTGTGTTTTTATTAAACATTTTTAATATCTAAATATTTTTGATTCATTGTTGATTTGTTCTTCAATTCTTAATAGCTGATTATATTTAGCTACACGGTCAGTCCTCGCAAGTGAGCCTGTTTTAATTTGTCCCGCAGATGTCCCAACAGCTAAATCAGATATAGTGACATCTTCTGTCTCGCCAGATCTATGCGATATAACAACTCCTAAATTATTAGCCTGGGCCAATTCAATTGCATCTATAGTTTCTGTAACAGTTCCGATCTGATTAAGCTTAATCAAAATTGCATTAATTGCTTTCTGGTTAATTGCTTTTTTTAGTATTTCTGTGTTTGTGACTGTTAAATCATCACCTACAAGTTGAATTTTTTTTCCTAATTTATCATTCATTTTTATCCAACCTTCCCAATCATTTTGATCAAGACCATCTTCAATTGAAATAATAGGATATTTATTACATAAATTATAATAATAATTGACCAATTCTTCTGAAGTGTATTTCTCTTTCTCCGATAGCAAATGATATTTTTTAGAATCAATATCATATAATTCACTTGATGCTACATCTAAAGCAAATTGAATTTCTTTATCTAAAAGATATCCTGCTCTTTCGACTGCCTGAGATAAAAGAGTCAATGCCTCTTCATTGCTTTTTAAATTAGGGGCAAAACCACCCTCGTCTCCTACTGATGTTGATAGCCCCTTATTTTTTAATATTGCTTTTAATGAATGAAAAACTTCTACTCCCATCTGCAACGAGTGTTTAAAGGATTCTGCTCCAACTGGGATAATCATAAACTCCTGAATATCAACGTTATTATCTGCGTGCGATCCACCATTTAAAACATTCATCATAGGCATAGGCATAATAAACTCATTATTTTTAGATAGTAATTTATATACATATGACTTATTACAAACCGATGCTGCTCTAAGACTAGCTATTGAAACTGCAAGTATGGCGTTTGCTCCTATTTTACTTTTATTATGCGTTCCATCAAGGTCAATCATAATGTTGTCTATATTTGACTGATTAAAAATATCTTTTCCTATCAACTCTGGTGCAATAATATTATTGACATTTTCTACTGCCTTAAGAACACCTTTGCCCAAATATCTAGCCTTATCGTTGTCTCTCAATTCAACAGCCTCATATTCTCCTGTTGATGCTCCGCTTGGAACGCTTGCCATTGATTTAACGTCGTTATCTAAAGTTACTTCAGCCTCAACAGTAGGGTTGCCTCTAGAGTCTAGTATTTCTCTGGCATGAATTCTTTTTATCTTGCTCATTATATATGACCTTTTATTGTTAAAACAGTTTAAATTATTATCAAAATGTATATCTTAATATAGAATGATTGAAATCTTAAAATATAATGATAATATGAGCAAAGACTGGGATTTGTTTGTTTCAAGCTCATTTAATGGTACAATTTTTCATCAAAGACAGTTTTTGTCTTACCATAAAGATAGAAAGTTTGAAGACTGCTCCCTTTTATTTAAAAAAAGAGGAAAAATCATTGCATTAATTCCAGCTGCAACTATAAAAAGAGAAAATAAAATCACTTTTTCATCTCATCCTGGAGCTAGTTTTGGAGGAATAGTTCATGGCGTTTTATCTTTTGCTGATTGTGATAAAATTATTGAATTAATAGAGTCTTACTGCAAAAAGAATGATTATAATAACATATTTATTGTACAAACTCCAACTATATACAATTCTATTCATCAAAATGAGATGATTGATTATGTATTAAAAATAAATAATTATCAAAATCATGAATACTACATATCCAATATACTGCCAATTGAAAAAGACACTAAAAGTCAACTTTTAAAAATTTTTAAGAATAAAAATAGAACTATTAGTTATTATGAAGGCTTAGTAAATAATTATAATTTAACATTTAAATGGGTAGATAATTTTGAAGACTTTTATCCTATTCTTTTAAAAAATAAAAAAAAGCACAATTCAAAGCCAACCCACAGCCAAGAAGAATTAAAAATTTTAAAATCTCGATTTCCAAATGAAATATTGCAATTAATGCTATATTCAAATAATATTCCAATTGCCGGGATGACCATATTCAAAGCCAACAATAAAGGAGCCATATTGTTCTATAGCATGTTTGATTATGATTATAATAAAATGCAACCAATACCACTATTAATGCATTACATTATAAATTGGGCAAAAAAAAATAAGCTCTTTTTTATTGATTATGGAGTATCACACATACCACAAGCAGACAACCCTTTGACGCCTAGCCGATCATTAATTAAATTCAAGGAAGAGTTTGGATGTTTTGGAATTATTAGAAATGCTTATAATAAAAAAATAAATGATTAAGCAAACACTAGGCAAGGAAACATTTATATATGGAATGGGAAGAATATTGGCAAGCTCTATTGCTTTTTTATTACTTCCATTTTATTCGCACTCATTATCTTCTCTTGGTGACTATGGGCTAATACAGCTGATAACCGCTTTTTTTGCTTTTTCAAATATTATTTTTCTATTCGCATTTGATGCATCTTTAATGAGGCACTATGCTGGAGAAAACTCATCCAATAGAAAAATGTATTTATCCAATACATATTTTTCATTAATAATAACATCTTCAATACTGATTACAGTATTAATTATCTTTAAAGATTTTTTTGCGACAATAATAATTGCAGGTAATAATCCAGATTGGATTATTAAAATTGCCTTTATATTATTCTTTGATTCATTAAGAACTATTCATTTGTTAATATTGCGAGCAGAGAATAGGGCATATAATTTTATGATTTTTCAAGTACTAGATATTGCTATTCTTGCTTCTTTAAATATTTATTTTGTGGGTTTTAGTTATGAATATAATAAAGTAGCCGGAGTGATTCATGCAAATTTTTTAAGCTCTATATTTATTTTTGTTTTTTCTTTTCCAATCATTTTTAATCGATTTGATTTTAAAACGTTATCTTTTCGAGCATGGTTAAAAATTAAAAGTTTTGCTATGCCCCTTGTTCCCGCAGGCGTGTTTTGGATAGTATTAGAATATTCGGATAGAAAAATGCTAGAATTTTTAATGCCTTCTGAAATTGCACTAGAAACGGTTGGAGCTTATGGAGTAGGGCATAAGCTTGGCGCAATAATGCTTTTACTAGTTTATTCTTTTAACTATGCGTGGAGGCCATATTTCTTAAAATCTAAAAATCATCAAGATTTTAGCAGTATAAGTAATTATGTTTTTTATTTTTTAGGCTTCTTTTGGATTATTCTAATTTTATTTGTTCAAAATATTGCCACTCTTAATATTCCCTTTTTAAACAAGCCATTAATAAACATAGAGTATTTGAGCGGACTATCTGTTGTTCCCTTTATTGCTTTAGCTTATATTTTTCATGCTTCTTTTATACTTCAAGAATCTGGACCATTTTTAAAAGATAAAACAAAAAACATTTCAATTATTAGGGGAATTGGAGTCATTGCAAATTTCATTTTAAATTATATTTTAATTACATATTATGAGCCATTATTGGGTGCAGCAATTGCAACAACAATATCATATTTCATTATGTCATTTCTAATATATTTTTGGAATAAATCCTTTTTTAAATTCACATATAATTGGAGAATTGTTTTTATTATTTTTCTTTTCATGTCATTTGCATGGACATTATCTAGCCAAAATTATATAGTTATTAACACTGTATTATTAGTTTTATATATACTTTTATATCCTAAAATTCAAAGTTATTCTTTTTTTGAAAAATCTCAAAGGAAATGAAAAATATATCAAAAATAAGGGAAATTGAAGAAAATTACAATCTTAACACTATCACTTCTGATAATGTTCCAATTTGGCAATATATAAGAAATTTATTATACTCACAAAAAATCAATGATATTAGATCAAATCGTTTAAAAGACTTTTATCTATTAATGGCAAATCGTAATTGGGGAAATTACAATAGTTCAAAAAATTATAAATATGTACTGTTTACAGATTCACGCGAGGAAATGATAGAAAATAATCATGTAATAGATAAAACTTCTCAAAATCTGATTGATATTTTAGGAAAGGGCTTGATGGTTGTTGTTAATCCTAGTGGAAAAAAACACCTAGATAGTAAAAAATATCAATATAATCATATGAGTAGTTCTTTTTTTCATTATAAACGCTGGTCATCATTTTACGCCAAATCAAAAAAAATTGAAAACCTAAACGATTTAAAGAAAATTTTAAAAAAATTTAAAATTGATTTAGATATCAATTATTATAATCGTTTGTTTTTTATATATGTAGATATTTTTTCAAACTGGCTGATAGAGGTTTCTCCTAAAGCCGTTTTTATTAACTGCTACTATTCATTGTTTCACCAAGCTTTAATCTTTGCTTGTAAAAAAAATAAAATAAAAACAATCGAAATTCAGCATGGTTTAATTTCAGATTCTCATAATCAATATTCTCCAAATAATTTTATAGGTATGCATACAATGCCAAATTATTTAATGTGTTATAATGAATATGTTAAGGGTTTGACAAATAAAAATTATATAGACGCTCATAATATTATTCCTGTTGGTCATTATTATGTGGAGAGAAAATTAAGAGAAAGTACTGCTCAAATTAAATCAAAATTCCAATCATATAACAAGTTGATTGCTGTTTCTACTCAGGATGATTTAGAAAGGGAATTAATTTCTAGAATTGAAGAAATTGCTGTTCTAAAAAAAGACTGGATGTTTATAATTAAACCTCGTGATAGGAAGTCAATTAAATCAAGGTTTAAAAACATAATCATTGACATTGAAAATGATATTTATTCTCTAATTAAAGAATCTGATTTTCATATATCTTGCTATTCAACTGTTGCCTTAGAATCATCAATGATGGGGACTCCTACAATTCTAATAAATATTAACAATATGTCTAAATTATATTTTGGTTCAATAATTAAGATTTTTAAAAACATAAAAATATCAAATTCAAACAATGATATTTTAGGTATAATTGATAACTGGAAAATGAGCAAAGAAAAAAAGATGCCCTATATTTTAGATAATAGAAAAAATATAGAATGTTTTTTAAACAAACATATTAAAGAATGAAAATTTTATATATATCGCCAGAAAATACAGTCGGAACTCTTACCACATGGAAAAATTTTCATCATTCCAGGGGTAACAAATGTGATTTTATAACATTCTACAAAACTCCTAATAATTTTGATTCTGGAATATGTTTAAATTTACCATTTATTTCTAGTAATAAATTTTATAGATTTTTGCGCTCTATTCATTATAAAATTAATAGCAAATCAACTAGTGAATATTCTCCAAAATCTGGATACCCACCTACATGGGAACCAAATTCTTTGTTTGAGAAAAAATATTTTTCTTTTCGTGATTTTATTTGGTCTTTTAAAATTGAAAAAGTTATTCGCGATTACAATCTTCTTGATTATGATATTTACCATTTTGAATGGGGTCTTGATTTTTATAGAAACTGTTCTTTTGTTGAAAAAATATTTAAACTAAATAAAAAAGTGGTTTGTACATATCACGGACAAGATATGAGAACCAGGGGTGTTATTAAGAAAATAGATGATTTATCTGACCTCAATTTTAGTAGTGAGCTGGACCTATTATATAAACATCCAAAATTAACTTATATGTTTTTACCTATTAATATTTCTTCAAATCTTTCATTTAAAAAAACTGGCCATAAAATTAAAATATGCCATAGCCCAACAGATAGATATTATAAGGGGAGTAATGACATTATTAAAATATGCAAAAAAATTGAAAAGAATAACTCGAGTGTTGAGTTTATTTTAATAGAAAACATGTCTCATGATGAAGTAATAAAAATTAAAAAAACATGCGATATTTTAATTGATCAAATTGGTGATTCTGGTGGATGGGGATATGGAATGAACTCTGTTGAATCTATGGCCCTTGGATTATGCTGTGTGACCCAAATGAACGAAGAGTGTAATAAGTTTTTTAATAACCATCCATTTATAAATGTTAATAAGAATAATTTGGAATCAAAAATAAATAATTTGATATTAAATCCAACTATAATTGATGAACACAAGGAAAAGTCGATTCGTTGGGTCAATGATAAGCACGATGTCAGAAATGTTGGCAAAATTTTATATGCAAATTACAATAGGTTGCTAAATGAAAAGTAAGGTTTCTATTGTTGTTCCATGCTATAATTCAGAATTGACGATTAAAAAGTGTGTTTCATCTATACTCAATAGTATAAATCACACAAAAAGTCCAGAAAAGTTTGAGGTTATAATTGTAAATGATGGATCAGCCGATCAAACATTACAAATCATTAATAATATTTTAGGTGTAAAAGTAATTAATCATAATCAAAACTTAGGATTGTCAGCTGCTCGTAACTCAGGAATAAAGGCCTCTGCTTCTGAATATATTATTTTTATCGATTCAGATATCATTTTGTCAAATAATTGGATTAACAGTATTTATGATTCTATTAATAGCAATAAGGATATTGTTGGAATTACAGGAAAGTTAGAGCCAGAGCCAAACAAGAAGGTGTCGAGTCTAGATAAATATCTGTTTGGAGTGTACAGGGGCTCTAGAAGCATTAAAATTACAACTCCTTTAAATTATAAGTATTTTGTTTTTAGCAATACTATTATTAGAAAAAATATTTTAGATGATGTTGGTTTTTTTGATGAAACCATAAACAAATATGGCGGAGAGGACACTGAGCTTGCAATAAGAATTTCTAAAAAATATTGTCATGGAATAAGAAAGTTAGATAAAATTAAATCTTATCATATAACACAAAAGTCAATTGATATATATTTAGATAATATGTTCGAGTATGGAAAATATAATTTTTATAAAATTATTGAAAAGCATCCGACTTATAAATTTGATTTAGGATATGGGTGGGTAAAATCTATTAAAAGCATGTTGGTGTTTAATAGATGTAGTAGGTCAGTTTTTAAATGTTTTCTGAGGTTTTCAAAGCATCCTTATATAATTAAGTTTTTGGTTATTGATGCTTTTATACGTGGTGCTAAAAAAAGATTTAGCTAAACAACATATTTACCAGACTGAAAGTCTAGTTCTGTAGCTTCTTCCCAATCGCCCGAATCAATAACAACATCTTTTGTTTGTTTGGGAATTAAATTTATTTTTACAATTTTTGGTATTGTAATAGGTTTTTCTTTCCTATTTAAAGATAATGTGAGTATTACTAAAGAAAATAAAAGCAAAACAACCCCTGAAGCTATTCCTTTTAAATCAAAATTATATAAAGTTTGATGGCCAATTGCTGTGGGCTCAAAACCATAAATTCCTAATACAGAAATTGATATTAAAAAAGCGTATGACGCCAGCATGTACCCCAATGTTTTTGTAGAAAGCGATTTTGTTGTTATTCCGTAAATATTAATAAAAATTACTGGTATTGTTAGATATATGATTGCAACTAAAAATTCTTGATTGATTGAATATGAAATAAAAAAACCTACGCCAGTACCAAAAGCACCTAACATAAGAATCCAATGTATTATAAATGTTATAGGTATATTCATATCTATTTATCCGTTTGGGACGTAAAATATAAAGTATTAATTTTAAACTACCAAACAAATCGTTTAAATTAGTCCATTATGGAAAAACAATGAATTCTAAATATTTCATTATAGCAGGGGAATCTTCTGGAGACTTACACGGAAGTCTTTTAATGCAGCAAATGAAGCGTGTAAATGATCATGTTGAGTTTGAGGGAATTGGTGGGAATCTAATGTTAAATAGTGGATTAAAAAGCTTTGTAGATATTAAAAAAATGAATGTAATGGGGTTTGTTGAGGTTTTAAAAAAATATTTATTCTTTAAGTCTATTCAAAATGACTCTTTGAATAAAATCAAAGAAGGTGGATTTGATGGGGTCATCCTAATTGACTATCCTGGCTTTAATCTGCGACTTGCAAAAAAAATAAAAAAATTATTTCCAGATTTACCAATTCACTATTATATAAGTCCTCAGATGTGGGCATGGAAAGAGGATAGAATTGAATTTGTTAAAAATTATATTGATCAGATGATAGTAATATTCTCGTTTGAAAAAGACTGGTATGCGAAAAGATCTATAAGTGCTGAATTTGTTGGACATCCATTTTTAGATATATATAAGAATATTAACAAAAAAGAAACCCGCTTAAAATTAAAGCTATTAGAAAATAAAAAATATATCGCTCTTTTTCCTGGGAGCAGAAGACAGGAGGTTCAAAATCACTTGCCAATAATGTTAGAGGCTATGAAAAATAACTTTTTTGATGAATTTGAGTTCTTATTGGGAAAAGCACGTGATCTAGAAAATCTTAAATTAGATTCAAAAGATTTGTCAAGAATACATGTAATCGACAATAATCCTGAGGATGCGCTTATTGCGTGTGATTTTGCATGGGTCGGGTCTGGAACCAGCACTCTTCAGTCAGTTGTTTTTAATACCCCGTTTATTTTACTTTATAAAACTTCTTTCTTGTCGTGGTTAATAATGAAAAGATTTGTCAAAGTGAAATTTGCTGGAATGCCAAATATAATTTTAGGGCAGCACTTAATTCCAGAATTATTACAAGAAAATTTGACATCTGAAAAAATTATCAATGAAACAAAACGCTTCTTTACAGATACTAGTTATAGAGATAGATTGTATGGCGGGTATAAATCAATCATTAGCGAGCTTGGAGAGCCTGGAGCTAGTCGTAGAGCTGCTAATTTAATTATTAACTATTCTAAAAAGTAATGTTAATTAAATATATAATATTAAAGTTTGTGTTTTTCATTATTGAGAAAACTTCTGTATGGAAATATCATGGATTAGACATATTTAAAAAAATTCATAAATCTGACCAGCCTATATTAATTTGCATTTGGCATGGTTTTTTTATTTTCCCAATGAACTTCTTAAAAAATAACTATATAGAAACAAAAGTTGTTTCAAGCACTCATCCTGATTCTATGGTTTTAGCAAAAGTTTTAAATGATTATGGTTTTAGGCTAATAAAGGGCTCTAGCACTAGAGGGGCCAATAATGTTATAAAAGAAATGATGAAAAATTTAAAAAATGAAAATTCTATTGTTGCAATAACAAACGATGGGCCAAAGGGACCTGCAAGAATTGCAAAAGACGGTGCTATATCGTTAGCAAGAAAATTTAATGCTCGTTTGATTTTTATTACTGGTAAATCTAGTAATTATATAAAATTAAAAACCTGGGATAGTTTTATAATGCCAAAACTTTTTTCAAAGAATGATGTATATATTAAAGAAATATATTATCCAAAAGATAAAAGTAGTCATAAAGTTGGTGAATATATATCAAATCAAATGAACCAAATTCAAAATGAGATAGATACTAATTTAAATGATTAGATTTTTATTTTATATAATAGTTAAAACAAGAAATTGGCTATATGACTCTGGCCTGCTATATATATACAAATCACACATTCCAACCATATCTGTAGGAAATATCACAACTGGCGGTACTGGCAAAACTCCTTTTGTTATGTATTTAACAAAAAAGGTTATAGATAAAGGCTTAAGGCCCCTAATTATTTCAAGGGGATATAAAAGAAGTTCAAAGGGTCTGATTTATTTTAATTGGGGTCTGTTAAAAAAATCACAGATGGGACCTAGTCATGTTGGAGACGAGCCTTTTTTAATATCTAAAAGGTTTCCTGGTGTAGACATTATTGTAAACAATAATAGAGTTAAGGCTGTTCAATATGCTGAAAACGTTAAAAAAAAATATGATATAATAATACTTGATGATGCCTTTCAGCATCGTGCTATTCATAGAGATTTAGATATAGTTTTAATCAATACAAATCAACGGCATTCACAATTATTGCCTAATGGGATATTAAGGGAGCCATATGAAAACATATCTAGGGCAGACTGTGTTGTTCTTACTAAAAATAGTATGGATTTCAATATTAAGCCTCTAGAGTCTCTAAACTTACCAATTTTTAAGTGTGAAGAAAATTATTCTTTGTCCGCTGAAAAAAAAGAAGGTGTTGCTTTTTGTGGAATTGGGAACCCTGTTTCTTTTTGGAAAACTTTAGAGTTTCTATCTGTAAAAATTAATAAAAAAATCGAATTTAAAGATCATCAAAATTATGAGCCATCAACTATACAAAATATCGAAAGTATATTAGATGGTGATAATACTTTTTTTACAACTGAAAAGGATTGGATAAAATTGCCACAAGACTTCATAGATAAATTTAGCGGAGTTTTTGTTAAAATGGATGTCGAGGTTAATAACAAGTCATTTGATAATATGGTAAATAAAATATGTCAAAAAAACTAATAGACTATTTTATTTCAGAACAAATAATTAGTTTAAAATTAGATGACAATAAAGAACTTTTTATTTCTTTAGAAAAATTAAGAAAAGCATGTCCATGTGCGCACTGTAGTGGAGAAAAAGATATTTTTGGCAATATCTATGGTCGTAAAAAACCCGCCGCTAATGTAGGCTCAGCTCAATTAAAAAAAATTAGCCTAATGGGACAATATGCTATAAGGCTTTTTTGGAAAGATGGTCATTCTAACGGAATTTATACCTTTGAATTTTTAGAGGCCTTAAGTGAGTAAAATAAATCATATTATTTGGGATTGGAATGGTACTCTTGTGGATGATGGCTGGCTTTTTGTAGACCTTATTAATCAAGTTTTAAAAAAAAGAAAGATGAAAGAGATTACTTTAAATGATTATAGACAAGCATTCTGCTTTCCCTTAGAAAAGTATTATCAAAAACTGGGTTTTAATTTTAATGCTGAGCCATATGAAGTTCCATCCATGGAATTTGTAGAATTATACGATAAAAATAAATTTCGTCCGCAACTTTATAAAAAAGCAACACATCTTTTAAACTTGTTAAAAAATGCGGGCATAAAAAATCATCTTTTATCTGCCCAAAACCAAGAATCACTTTTAGAGCTTGTAAACTTTTATGGTATTTCAAATTTATTCGAGAGCATATTAGGCACTGATAATTTTCACGCCAGAGGAAAGCCTTTAGTCGCTAGGAAACTCATAAATACTATCGAAGCAAAAAAGAGCGAGATTTTGTTTATTGGAGATACCAATCTTGATATGAAAATAGCTCTTGGGGAAGATTCATCTGCAGTTGCGGTCACATATGGACACCAATCTAGAGATCGTTTTCCCAATCAAAAAAACATATTATTTGTAGATAGTTTTAACGAATTGTTTGATTTACTTTCTCTAAAATTTTAGGATTATCTGTAAAAACTCCATCTATATTTTTAGAAATTAGTGTTTCTAATTTTCTTTTATCATTGACTGTGTAGGCTATTACTTTCATTCCTTTGTTGTGTATTTTATTAATAAGTTCATGACTTGCAATTCTATGATAAATATGTATAGCGTTTGGCTTAAAATATTTTAAGACTATGTAATATAAATTATAAAATTTTAAGTTTTCTTCTTCCCATATCCAAGCAGTGGGAAACCTGTCATCTATTTTTTTCACCTCTTTAATTATAAAGGGGTTAAAACTTGATATTATAATATTTTCGATTAAGTTAAACTCTTTTAACATTTTAATTAGTTCTCTTACAACTAAAAGTGAAATCTTTCCTTGGTCCTTAATTTCGATATTAATTTTTATTTGATGCCCCATAGTAATTAACATGTTTTTTAACAATGGAATCTTAAAAAGATTTAGTTTGTTATAATGAATGTTCGAAACCGCCTCCTCTTTTTTGTTTTTTTCTATTTTTAAAAATGTGTCGTGGTTAATAATTAGCTGACCGTCACTAGTAGACATTATGTCTAGCTCAATGCCATCATACCCCAAATCAATTGCTTTTTGAAATGATTCGAGGGTGTTTTCTTTTTTTAAATATGGTACACCCCTGTGTCCATAAATAAAAAATTTTTGGCTATAAAACTGATTGTGATTATAAATTTCCATTTTTAAATCAATTGAGAAAGCATAATTTTTAAATTAATTAATAAAATGTAATTTAAACATAATGTTAATAAAATGTTGATAAAATCAAATGCAAAAAGATAATTGGAATAAAACTTTATTATATATAAAAGCTAAAATTGAAGATACTGCTTTTCAAACCTGGTTTGAGGGTCTTGAGGTGAGCATGGTAGACAATGACACTATTACTCTTTTAGTTCCAAATAGATTTCACTACGAGTGGTTGGAATCCAAGTATAGACATCTTATACATGACGCCCTAAAAGACTCTTATGGAAAATCCTTTGTTGTGAACTATAGTGTTTTATTAACTGAAAAAAGTGGGGAAGAAATTCCAAGCTTCAAAAAAAAAGAACAAAGTCCAATTCCTAAAGGTTACAATCGCTCTTCAAATTTGAATAATAGATACAGTTTCGAAAATTTTATTGAGGGAAAAGGTAATCAGTTTGCTAGGGCGGCCGCTATTTCTGTAACAGATAAGCCTGGTCAAACTCTATTTAATCCTTTATTAGTTTATAGTTCTCCAGGCTTAGGAAAGACTCATCTTATACAAGCTGCTGGTAATCGAATGGCAAGAAAAAATAAAAGTTTTAGAGCTTTATACATTACTGGCGAAAAGTTTATGCTAGATTTTATAGGTTCGATACAAAAAAATAAGTCTTCTGAATTTACTAAGTTTTATAGAAATACTGATATGTTGCTATTAGATGACGTGCACTTTCTTGAGGGAAAAGAACAAACTCAAGAACAATTTTTTCATTTATTTAATGATCTTTATCAAAGAGGAAAACAAATTATATTAACAACAGATCGGCACCCACGAAACTTGGTGGGGCTGAAAGAGCGCTTAGTTTCTCGTTTTCAGTCTGGTTTAATTGCAGACATTCAGCCTCCTGATTTAGAAACTAGAATTGCTATTATAAGAAATGATGCGAAACACAATGGCCTAGAGCTTGACTACTCTATAACCGAGTTTATTGCCAATACAATCAAAAAAGATGTAAGAATAATGAAAAGTGTTTTAATTCGTCTTCAAGCGCTATCTGCTTTAAAAAATATTGATATAAGCATGGAATTGTGTAGACAGGTTATTTCTGAAAATTTTGGATATGATACTGTTCAAAGAATAACTCTTAAACAAATTCTTAGTTTTGTTTGTGAGAACCAAGATGTTAATAAAAAAAGAGTTTTGGGTAAGGTGAGAAGTCAAGAAATAGCTTTAGCTAGACAGATTATTATGTATTTATCTAGAGAGCTTACAAATTTATCCCTAAAAAAAATAGGGATTGAGCTGGGAAAAAGAGACCACTCAACTGTAATTCATGCGTGTAAAATAATAGAAGAAAAAATAGAAGCAAGTCCATCTTTTAAAAAATTAATTGGGCAATATAAGCAAGAATTGAATAAATTTAAACTTTAATGGAGATATTATGTCGAGAATATTAGTAATTGATGACGATGAAAAACTTTCTGGTTTAATTAAAGATTTTTTAGAGCCTTATAAATATCAGGTCACATGTTTTTCCCACCCAGAAAAGGCTCTGTCTAAGCTAAAGTCTTTAAAGCCTGAGCTGATTATTCTTGATATTATGTTGCCAGACATGGACGGTTTTCAGTGCTTGAGAAAAATTAGAGAAGATTACCAAACTCCAGTTATTATGTTAACAGCAAGGGGAGAAGTTTCTGATCGAATAGTTGGCCTTGAGCTTGGAGCAGACGACTATTTGCCAAAACCATTTGATCCTAGAGAACTTTTGGCTCGAATACAATCAATACTACGCAGAACACAGTCTCCAGGACAGCTTGTAGAAAAACTAGATTTTAAGGGTCTTCATATTGATAAGCTTAAACAAGAGGTTTTATTACAAAACAATAAAATCACACTTTCTACAACTGAATACGAAGCTCTTTTATTGTTTGCTGAAAACCCCGGAAGAGAGCTTGACAGAGAATTCTTAGTAGAAAATCTGCGAGGAATTAGGTGGCAATCTTATGATAGATCAATAGATGTTTTGGTAAGTAGGCTAAGGGTTAAACTTGGAGATAATTCGGAACAAATAACTTATATCAAAACAATACATGGTGTTGGCTATATGTTTATAGGGGAGCCTAAAAATAAATAAAAAATTCATAGATCAGATTAAATCAAATCTATTTTTAAAAATTATTCTTAGCTTCATCGGCTTTGCTCTTTCTTTAATTGTTTTTCTTGTTATATATACTTTTTTTGAAGCAGAAAATGCCCGCGACCAACGCTTTGAAACACAAGACTTGAGGTCTGATTTTAATAACCTATATTACTTGTCTTCTGCCGTATCTAAATCTAAGTCTCCCAAAATACTTGCTAGGGAATTTATAGATTCTAAAGCAAATTGGAGCATCTTAGTTATTAAAAATGACACTACTCTGTTGCACCTCTATCCTAACAATGATTTTTTAAATTTTGATAAAAAAATAGATATTCAAAATAGATTAACTAATAAATATTATTCTGAGTCTGACTTTGAAAAACTAAGCGATACTTTGGGGCTTAAAAATTCACGGCTTCCCAATGATATATTGTGGGCAGAGGGAGGCTTTTGGAAGCTTGGAGACAAAGATAGTACAGAACTTAATGCTGACCTAATAAAACAAATAAAGTTTGAAAACACAGACTCTTTACAAACATTTGCCTATTTCTTTATATCTAATGAACCCATTGAGCCAGAGATTGTCTTTTCTTTTAGAGATATTATAAAAAGCGTTTTTTGGGGGGCTTTAGCTATAATTATTTTTATATTAATAATGTACTACTACATATGGAATAGATTAAGGCCAATTAAATTAATTAAAAAAAGGATAGACTCCCTAAAGGCTGGAGACCTCGATTCTAAAATTCAAATTTTAGGGTCTGATGAGTTGGCCGAACTAACAATTACTTTTAACAAGCTTACCTCTGATATTAAAAATTTGATTGATCAGAAGCATCGTGTTCTGCTTGATGTTAGCCATGAATTAAAAACTCCACTAACTAGAATGAGATTAATGGTAGAAATGCTTCCAGAAAGTAAGGGGAGCTCTGAATTAAAGACAGAAATTAGCTTTTTAAATGAATTAATTTCTAATTTGTTATTAAGCGACAGGCTTGACCTTCCTTACTCTAAACTAGATATTAAAAAAATATCTGTATCGGAATTAATAGAAAAAGCACTGGCAACATTCAATGATTATCAAAAAAATAAGATTACATTTAAAAACTCAAGTGGAAGCTCTATAATTTATGTGGACATAACTAAAATGGTTGTTGTTATAAGAAACATTGTTCAAAACTCTTTCAAATATGCAGACACAAAAGAGGGTGTTGAAATAAGCTTGGGAAAAACAAATAATAGCATTTTAATAAAAATTAGAGATTTTGGTCCCGGTATTAAGCGTGATGAGGTTGAAAAGATATTTGAGCCTTTTTTTAGATCTGGAAATACAAAAAAAATATCTGGTATTGGCCTTGGGCTTTCTATATCAAAAAAAATTATGATTTCGCACAGAGGAGATATTAAATTAAATATAGATTTAAAACCTGGCCTAGAGTTCAGCTTGGAGGTTCCTAAAAAGGTTTATGATAAATAAAAAAAGCATAAATAGAGTTATATTGGTAGGGCATGTTGGAAGTAATCCTGAAATAAGATTTTCAAAAGAAGGCTCTTGCTTTGCGTCTTTTTCTTTAGCAACACATGAGATTAGAAGAACTAAAAGTGGAGATGAGGAGCATACGGAGTGGCATAATATTCTTGCAATAGGCAAGCTTGGAGAGTTTTCTGAAAAATATGTAAAAAAGGGACAGCTTATTTCAATTGAGGGTCGCATAAGCACTAAGAAATGGGTGGGAAAAGATAACGTTCGTCGTCACTTGACAGAAGTTGTTGCCAACAACCTTGTTCCATTAGATAGGAAAGAATAGATTGCTTTAATTGGGGGGGTTGACTTTTAAACAATTTATTGTTATATTTCAAGTAGGAATAAAATAATGAATAAAATTTATATACATATTATTTTTGGTTTTTTTGCTCTAAGCTTTATGATGGGCAACAAAGGGAAGGCTGCAAGTCCTAGCGGCATTGAGATAGTTAGTCCTATAGATTTAATTATTATCAATGACAACTCTAACGACAACCAGGTTGAAAGAAAGCGTGGACATAAAAGAAAAAGAAAAATTCGACCTAGAAGAAATGGATTTTGATTTTTAAAAGCGCCCAAGGGCGCTTTTTTTGTGTCTTTTATAGTTTTTAATACATATTATAATACCCTATAAATAGAGGAAAATAAAATGGCAAATGAGCCTAATTACAGCGATTTAGAAATTGTTAACAATGAATATTTAGACAGAGACTATAATATTGATGTTTCTGTCCCTGAGTTTAATTGCGTTTGCCCCAAAACAGGTCTTCCAGATTTTGCAAACATAAAAATTCAATATGTTCCAGATAAACACATCGTTGAATTGAAGTCCTTAAAGCTGTATATGGTCAAGTTTAGAAATGTTGGTATTTTTCATGAGCATGTCACAAATAGAATATTAGACGATATTGTAAAAGCAGCTAGTCCTAAAAAAATTAAAATAATTGGAGACTTTAATGCTCGAGGGGGGGTTAAAACATCTGTAGAGGTAAATTGGGAAAAATAGTTTTTTTTATATAAATTTTATATATAAATTTCTCTCCCCTATTATATAAGGGTAAAAATAAAATGAAAATAACTGTAAAAATATCAAATAGAAAAAGGAAAAACAAGCACGGCTTTAGAAAGAGAAACTCATCTAAATCAGGCAAGGCGATACTTGCTCGAAGAAGAAGTCGGGGAAGAAAAAGACTTTCCGCTTAATTGAAGAACTCAATTTCCTCTTCCTATTTTTCCAAAATTTATAACAACTCTAGGTCTGTTTCCTACAATCAAATCTTATTTAAAATTTATAATAAGAAAGATGATTTAAGTGTTCCTCTTTTGGGTTTCGCCATCAACAAAAAACTTGGCAAGGCTCACGAGAGAGTTCTGTTCAAAAGGCGTTGCAGGGCATTATTTAATAGAATTTTTATTAAAAATAAAAAAAAAATTGCCATGATTATAATTCCTAAATCAATTAACTTAGATACTAAAAGAATATGTGATTCTTTTGAATTATTAAAAAACAACATTTCATGATTAATAGCTTCTTTATATTTTTAATAAAGTTTTATCAACAGTATCTATCTCCTATAAAAGGCGCATGTTGTATATATTCACCTTCCTGCTCAGAATATGCAAAACAACATATTATCAAGTATGGGGTTTTAAAATCTTTGTTTCCTGTTTTTAAAAGAGTCTTATCGTGCAACCCTTTGTCTAGAAAACCAAAATGGGATCCGGTAAAATAATGGAATTACGAAGAATTTTTCTTGCTGGCTTTTTAATTATGTTGGTCTGGGTTATTTGGGGGGCTTTTTTTACCTCTCAACCAAATATTCAGACTCCTCCCCCTAACAACCAATCTTCTTCTGTAAAAAATAATGATAAAGGTAATGAAGATCCATATAAGGAGGCCCCTTTTTATGGTTCTGGCTCTAACAACTCAAGCGTTTCTTGGAGTCCTATAGAATTTAAAGTGAAAACTGGTTTATTTAGTGCAGATTTATCTAACAATCTGGGAGGAACCTTTTTACAATACACTTTAAATGAAGAAAAATATAAGGGCGCATATACCGAGCGATCTTCAGGGTTTGACAAAGAAAGCAAAAAACACAGCTATGATGTTGGTGCCCCTGTTAGTTTTTTGTTCACAGAAAAGGAGGGATACCCTGCATGCAACCCTTGCTTAAAAAATTACACTCCTTCTTCCGCTCACGATATATTTATAGATGGCAAAGCCGTTGTAGATACGGGTTCAGAGTTTCTTGTTAAAAAAAGAACTGAAATTGAATTTAGGTCAGATGATTTTATCCATAAAATTACAATCGATCCTTTGTCATATATGGTGCTGCATGAATATGAAATATTATCTGAAGATTTAAAGCTAAATTTTCCAAAAGTTGTTTGGGCCAACGGAACTCGACCTTCAGAAAAATATGGCTGGCTAGATGACCAAAATTCTTACGGCATGTATTTGACTAAAAACGAGGAAGATTCTGACTACTTAACTGGCAACCTAAATGAAAAAGAAGATGCCCTAAAGTTTAATGGCGACCTTGAGTGGATTGCTTCTAGAAATAAGTATTTTGTTTCTGCAATTGTCCCACACGAAAGCTCTGTTAGGTCTGGTAAAATTATCCCTTTTCTTGATTCGTTGTTTTTAGATAAATATAAATATAGGGGATCTATACCTTCAGTATATAATATAGAGCTGGACTTTGAAAACCCTTCAAGTTTTAAGTTTTACTCCTTTCTAGCTCCCCTTGAATATTCATTGATAGCAGACTCCGGTATTCAGGGGCTTGACGATATTATGACTTGGGGAGGGGCTGTTTTAAAGCCTATTAGCAAGTTTATTCTTAAAATTACTAATTTTATTAATAGTTATCTTCCTTGGGGTGGCTATGCCTTGGTTTTAATTTTATTTGCTTTTATTGTCAGGGTTGTTGCTGGGCCACTCACAAAACTAAGCCTTGACTCAACTCGTAAAATGCAAGAGGTTCAGCCTATTATAAAAGAAATTCAAGACAAGTATAAAGATAACCCTAAAAAGCTTCAAACAAAGATTATGGAGGCATATAAAAACCATAATGTAAACCCTTTGTCGGGCTGTTTTTTAATGCTTCTACAATGGCCAATTATGATTCCTCCTTTCATTTTGTTCAGGTCTATTATAGAGCTTAGGGGTGAGCCTTTGTTTGGTTGGATACAAGACCTTTCATTGCCAGATTATATGTTTGAGCTTCCCATTCATATTCCTTTTTTAGGAATTGGAAATGGGTACACGGGGTTTGGGCTTTTGCCTCTACTAATGGGCATTACTCTATATTTAACAATGAAACAAAGCTCTGGCACCATGCCTCAGCAAAATAAAACCATGCTATATACAATGAACGGGATGTTTGTCCTTCTTTTTAACAGCTTCCCTGCTGGATTAAATCTATACTACGTTGTTTATAATATTTTAAATTATTTGCAGCAGCGCAAAACAACTCAAAACAAAAAATAGGCATCCGTTTTGGGTCTTTATTTAAGAGATGATATTGTTGCTCTCGCAACCCCAAAAGGGTTTGGCGCCCTAGCAATTGTTCGGGTTTCAGGGTCCAGCCTTAAATCCTTATTTAAAAAAATAGCAGAAGTTAAAGCACCTGTTTCTAGACATGCATATTATAAAAAATTTAAATCAGAAAAGGGGGACGTTATTGATAACGTTGTAATTACGC
>MDSV01096853.1_pt1 | contig 26994 bp, 28 predicted proteins | sample 810851 | NCBI WGS metagenome assembly MDSV01 (sample SAMN05326640, study PRJNA326480) | marine metagenome | isolation source: seawater | place: Atlantic Ocean: North East | collected 2012 | reverse complement strand
TTAATGTAAAAATTTGCATTATTTTTAACTTTAATATCTTTTATTGATCTAAATGCCTGATCGCTTAGTTTAAATGTTTTAGAAGAAAATTCTGGTCCATATTCTCCATATTCTGAAATTTTTTTTTTTAGATTAGTAAAAATTAATAAGTAAAATATTCCAGTTGTTATTAGTAATACTGAAGTAACAAAAGGATCTGCGATAAACAAAAGAGCTATCAAAAATATAAAAGTGAATATATTACCTAATATTTGAAACAACGGTGTAATTAAGCCAGCAACTGTTGCATTTGCTTGAATTGAAAGTTTTTCTAATAATTGATTACTATTAGTTTGTATATGATAGCTGTATGATCTGTTTAAATAAAACTTAAACAATTTAGTGTGGAAAGATAACCACATACTGTGGCTTACGTAATTTTCATACCATAAACTTAATAGCCTAACAATTTGGTTAATAACTATTAATAAAAGCGATAATATTGCTAATAATAAAATAAAATTATTATTATCAAGTTGGAAATAGGATTTTAATTTTAAGATTAAATCGTTAGTTTCTAATAAATTTTTGTTAGTTATGACTGCTAAAAAAGGAGCTATTGAAGCAACCCCGATCATGTCCATAAAACCAGATATGAATTTTGTAATTGCTAAAAGTATAAGTTTTCTTTTTTCTTTTATGTTTAGAATGCTATTTATTTTTTTAAATTGTTTGTACATTAAAATAAGTCTTGATTATTGTTTAAAAAATTTGGGCTTATGTCCGCAAGTGCTTCAAAGTTTAATCCAGTTTGAGCGTAAGAACATTCTTTAATAATTTCTTTAATTTTATTTTGATAAATATTATTTGCATTTATATCTTTTTTTAATATTGTCTTATTTATCATTTCTAAAGTAGCAGCTGTGATATCCTGTTTAAAGTTGTGTAAAGGAAGTAATTTCCGATCTTTGAATGCTTTATCGCTTCCCAATGCATTTAGGGGGTAAGAAAAATATTTATCAAATTTAATTTTATTATTAGTTTCCAAGTCTAGGAATAATCTTGGTAAATAAATATCTTTTTTGTTTAAAAAAAAATAAACTTGATGATTTGGAATATCTGTTAATAATCTTGGAACCGAAAAAAAACTAGGGATAGCATGAAACCCAGAGGAATTGGCGATGCAAAATTTAGATGTGGCCCCTAGGTAAACATCCATCAACTCAGATTTATAAGTTGAATTTGCGTAATCAATTAAGCCCTCTATTTTTGGCATTGGGGATAATCCTCGAGATCCCATTCTGAAAACATAACCACCTTTAGAAATTATTTCTTGAATCGCTTCAATATAATTTTCAGGTCTTGCATTTCTAAAATTTTCTGTTGTATTTGCTTTTGTCTCTCCCCTGTAATTTGGTTCAGGTTCTCTGATATGCAAAGTTACATACCAACTATTCAATGGAACTCCCATCTCTTTTAACTTATTTTCACCAAACTCCTTATGTTCTTTTTTAATTTGAAAAAACGAAGTATTCTCAAACTTAGTTCCCAATTTTTTTGTTTCAACATAGTTAGATGCATGGGGAAGTGTTAAAGAAGTTGTATTAAAATTAATACAAATTCTAAGGGGTGCTTCTAATTTTAGTGATATCCTGTCAAAGTCGTCTTCAATTTCTTTATCTTCAATTAGAGTAAAATGTTCTTTGAAATATTCAAATAAAATCTTGTTGTTAACTTTATATTTTTTATTCCATATTAAAATTATTTTTTTATTTTTTCTTAACTTTAAACTATTTGCTTCAATCATTGTTCTTAGTTGTAAAGTGTTACCAAGCGCGCCCATGAAAATTAATTGTGGAATTAACTCAATATTAAAGTTTTTTAAAAAGTTTTCTTTTTCCCAGACTAACTTTTTTTCATTATATAAATTTAAATTCTTCGTAAAATCATCATCAATTAATTCTAAACTACATTCAAATAATAATAGTTGAAATGTAATATCAGATGGATATTTCTTAATAACCCTTTTTAAAAAATTTCTTCTTTTTTCATGATTTTCAATTAGCTTTATCTTATTAATTAAAAGATTTTTCTTTTCTCTTTTATTTAGAGAGTAACCAAAAAAATAAAAAAAATATTTAATTGATGTTTTTAATTTTTCTAATAATTTCTGCATCTAAAGTTTATTAATTTTTTAAATTTTGAAGATTTAATTTATTTTTTGAGATAAAATTCAAAAACGTTTTCGTATCCCAAGTAATTAACATTTTTTCAATTTCACTTATCAAAAACCAGCCAAAATCTTGACCTTCCTTAAGATTAGAATTAATTATTTTATCCTTTGTTTGAGTAAAAAAAAAAATATTTTTTGTATTGGACTCTTCATGCATACATTCGTGAATTTTTTTAATTATTTTACAATCTATTAATAATTCCTCTTTTATTTCTCTTATTAAGCAGGTTTCGGGAGCCTCTTTTAAATCCGCCATTCCACCAAAAAAACCCCAATGATTAGGGGACCAAATTTTACTATCGTTATCTCTATGTTGAAGTAAAAGCTTTTCTCCAGAAAGAAAAATAGCTTTACAGGCAAGCTTCATTCTATAAATTAATTTTCTTTGGGCAATTTTTTAATAATAATTTAATCTTAATAAGATTTTCAAATTTTTTTATATCAGTCTCGTTACATATAAGAATATCTTCCATCGAAATTAGTATTTTTTTTTTATAGACTTTAACAATTTCATAAATTTTCTTTCTAGCTTCAAAATTTTTTGGGAGCTGGTCTAGGCTAAAAAACGCAATCCCATCAAATTTATTTTTTTTTAGTTCGCTAAGAACTTGATTTAGCATTAAGAAACAATCTTTCATTCCATACTCGGTAGCGCTTAACATAAATTTAATATTGTGTTTTTCGCAAGAATTTCTGATAATTAAATTTTGAACGCTTTGATCTACTAAATTGTCATCTGACAATTTCCTGCTTGATATATACCCTCTAAACTTCAAAACTATTCCCCAGGAAATTTATAATCTAAACCAATTTGTGATGCTGGTCTTATCTTCAGAGGAGAGAAAAATTTTCCAAGTTTCTTTTCAGCATAAGGAGTGAACAATCCTTTAAATCTGCAATTAATTGAAATTCTAGTTTCTTTAGTTTTGTTAACTATATTTCCATGTGGTAGAGATTGATTAAAAAATAAGTAATTTCCATAATTTATTTTTATAAAATTCAAATCTTTCTTTAATTTTTCAAATAAATTGGAGACATTAATTACTTTTTTTTTTTTATAAATACTAACAAATTTATTATATTTATTTTGATTAAGAATAAACATCGACTTAGTTTTATAACAATTCACTAGTGGTAGCCATACTACTGTTTCAAAAGGAGAGTCACCACTCCAAGTATCAGCGTGAAGTGGTAAAAGAGAGCTCTCATCATTTGGAAATTGAATAGATAGATTAATGTTATTTTGCATCGCAAGCTCGTTTCCAACCATTTCGTATAAATTTTTTTTTGCTAATAAAAATAAATGCTTTCTAAAATTTTGATCTAAATTCATTTCTTTAATTAGCTTCAATCTCACACTGTTAAGTTCACCTTCATTTATATATTTATGTAAATTATTAAAACTAAATTTTTTTATTTTTTTGATTTTTATTATTTTCAAAAGTCTATTTTTGAAAAAATTATTTATATATTTTAAAGATTTTTTACTCTCGACAGGTTTTATCAAAAAACCTTTCTTTAATAAATCTGTTTTATCTTTATTAGAATTTTTCATTCTTAAAAAGGTCCTTTGAAATCTTTGTAAGGAATATCAGTCAAAGTTTTTTTAGTTTGACTAAAAAATAACTTTTTTGAACTTAAATTAATTTTTTTTTTTGTTATTTGACTTATAGTATCTAATATTTTTTTTGGATTTAGATAAACTTCTTTTGATAAAGCTCTAGAACTTGGAATTGGTAACTCTTTTATGCCTATTCTAATTGGAGTTGTTTTAAGTTTTTCAAAAATATTTTCAACTATCATAGTAATAATTTCAGCACTTATACCATAGGTCTTGTATCCATTATCAACAACTAAAACCTTTTTTGTTTTTTTAACAGAACTCAAAATTGTATCTTTATCTATTGGCCTTAGTGACCTTAAATCTATTATTTCAGCAGAAATACCACTTTCAATTATAATTTTCTTTAATCTCAAAACTTGTATAAGTGCCTCAGAAAATGAGATTATAGTGATGTCTTTACCTTTAGAAATAATTTTAGCTTTTCCTATAGGAATTTTATAAAGTTTTTTGGGTACATTTTCCTCTATATTATGAAGCCATCTGTGTTCAAAAAAAATTACTGGGTGTTTAGAATTTATAGCAGAATTTAAAATGCCTTTAGCATCTCTTGCGTTAGATGGGGAAACGACTTTCAGTCCCGGGATGTGAGCAAATAAAGTTTCTAAGCTTTGTGCGTGCTGTGGTCCTTGCCCCCATCCTTTTCCTATAATAACCCTGATAACCAGTGAAATTTTATATTTACCATTTGACAAAAAATAAAATTTTGAGGCTTGATTGATTATCTGCTCCATAGTTAAAAGGCTAAATTCTACTCTTTGATGTGTTAAAATTAACTTTAATCCTTGAGTTGCAGCCCCAATAGCTATACCAGTTGCTGCATTCTCTGATGTAGGTATCTCTAAAACTCTTTTATTTCCAAAAATCCTATTTAAACCTTTAGTAGTACCAAAAATACCCATTGGATCATTTATTCCTAAACCCATAGTGACTACTCTTTTGTCTTTTTTCATTATTTGAATTTGAGCCTCTCGAATAGCTTCGCTATATTTAATTTTTCTCATGACTTCTCTATCTCTTTCAACATTTTATTAATAATTTCTTTTTTAGGTAGTGGACTTTTTTTTGCAAATTTAAAAGAAGCAATGACCTCACTGTCGATTTTATTTTTAATTTTATTCATTGTTCTTTCTTTTAAATTAATTTTTTTTTCAATAAGTTTCAAAGGACAATTTTTAATCCATTTTTGTAGCTCACCTTTTGGTCTATAATTTAAATGATCATCCCAATTCGGGCCGCAATGCTCAAGCCATCTATAAGTCTTAAGTTCTAAAAAAAAAGGTTTGTTATTTTTTTTAATATTCTCAATTATTTTTTTACTTTTAGAATAAACTTTTGCAACATCATTGCCGTTCATTGAAAATGATTTTATTCCATAGCCATTTACAATTTTTGTTAAGTTTTGTGCTTTTGATTGCCTATCCTTTAATGGCGTATAAACTGAATACAAGTTATTTTCACAAACAAATAATATCGGTAAATTATGTATTGAAGCAAAATTTATACTTTCACTAAAAATACCTTCCTCTGTGGCACCTTCTCCAAAAAAAATTATAGTGATATTTTTATTAGATTTTTCTAATATAGATTTATAGGCTACGCCAGTTCCTATAGCGATATTACTTCCCACAATTGGGACCGCTGCAACAACACCGGCTTTAATATCCTGAAGATACATGGAGCCACCTAATCCATTAACACATCCAGTTTTTTTTCCGTATAATTCAGAAATCATTTTTTTTAAACTACCTCCTTTAGCTAAATAATGTGCATGAGCTCTGTGCGTACTAATTATCTTATCATTTTTACTTAAAGCGGAACAAACTCCGACTGCTGTAGCTTCCTGGCCAATAGATAAATGAACAGGACAACGCATTTCTTGTTCTGAATATAATTTTGAAATTTGTTCTTCTGTTTTTCTTATTTTATATATGCTTTTAAATAATTCTAAATTAGTTTTGCTCATAAAATTTAATTCAATAAGTCTAGGTTGTTTTTTAAAAAAGAAGGGCTTAAAATTGGAAAAAAATTATTTTTTTTATTTTCATCTACATTTTTTTTATATATTTCCCAAAATTTTTCGTTTGCTGTAGTAAATTCATTATCTTGAAAAATTTCTTTATTTTTTTTCAAGTCAATAATTTCTTTTGTAAAACACATAATCTCTTTAGAAGTGTTAGAAACAGGTTTAACATCATTTTTACTAAAATCATAAGCGTTACTGGTATATGCAAATTCACTGTTAAGAATTTCTTTTAAAGAAAGCAATTTTCCTGTCTTAAGATTTTTTATTCTCTTAAACATAAGCATTGAATACCTTAAAAATCTTGGGTCGTGTAATTGAGTAGATGAGATATTTATTCCATAAAGAGGTTTGTTAAAAACCATTGGAAATACTGTCATTCCAGAGTCACCACTTATTAGAAAATCGGCTTTTGCTAATAAAAAAACATCTAAAAAATCATTTCTTAACTTCGAATTAGCATAATCAATAATTTTTTTATTGTATGAAACTAATTCTTCTTTGGCAATTGAGCCCATTCTAACAATGTTAATACCATTTCTAGATAGTTCTTCTAAACCGTCTTTAACATCCTTTATTGAGAAATCTCTGTGATTTTGATAATTCCAGGAACCTATATTTTTTGGAAAGTCTTTTGGCATAACAGTTTCAAGATAGAGAGCATCTCTGTTGTGAACACATGCCCAACCATCACTCAATTTTAAATTAAGTTTTTTTATTTGATCAAGACCTTTTTTTTCTTCGTTTTTTGTGAAAGTCAAATTAGGATAAGTTTTTTTTTCTATGAGAAATTTAGACTCTGAAAATATATAATTTTCTAAATCAAATATATGTTGCGTTTGCTTAAAAAAAATAAGAGCCTTATAAATAGTTAAAATTAAAAATCTAATAGGGAAAATAGTCATTTCCCTATTTGCCATTATCTTAAGTTGTTTGTTTGAAATATGGTAATCCCAAAAAAAAATGATTTTACAATTTTCAAATTCTTTTTTTAAATCTTTATGAGATAAATATCCTGCAATTCTATCTAGGAGGTCTCCAAATCTTCTAGAATAAATTTGACAAAATTTTATATGTATTACTGGTTTTAAAATCACAATAAAAATTATTAAAGGTGATATTAAGTAGTAAATGCTATTTACAAATAGTTTTCTAATGAACATATTATTTTAAATAAATTTATTTAAATATCTATCTAAAATTTTTAAAGTTGAAGTTGTTTTGAATTTATATTTATTTTTAACTTCTTTTGTTGAGATTGTATAATGATGAATTGGCTTATCATTATATTTTATCAATGATTTTGAATTAAGCTTTCTTTTAATAAAAGTAATTATATCTTTAATCTTAATTGGTTTCGATGCTGTAAAATCGATTGTTCCTTTTTTTAAGTTTTTTTTTTTTATTATAAAATTAATAAATCTAAAAATTTCATACGTATCAATTACGTTGTTAAAAAAAAGATTCTTATTAAAAATTTCAATTTTTAAATTATGTCTCAGTTTAGTAATAATGTTATTTAACCAAGGTCTTCTTGAGTCTTGAATTATATAACTAATTACTCCTGGTAATCGTATATTAAGGTAATTAATTTTTTGTTCTTCAATAATTTTTTCAGAAAGTATTTTGGTTGCACCAAGAATGTCTGGATCTGTAAAAATATTATTACATAAGTGTTTTTTAGTTGAAATATTCCCATAAATTTTAAATGACGATAAATATATAAATTTATTTACTTTTTTTTTAGCTGAAAATTCCAATACGTTTTTTAAAGCAATGATATTTGAGTCTATATAATCTTGATATCTACTTTTTTTTGCAAACGGATGAGTTACTACAGAATGTATTACGATATCAGGCTTAAACATGTAACTCAATTTATTTTTAAGATCTTTTTGTATCCATTTAATATTTTTATTTTTAATTTTTTTTATTGCTGAGTTGTAAGTTCGATAAAATGCATACACAAAATTATCTTTGGATAGATGATTAACCAAATCCGCACCTATAGTTCCATTTGCACCTGTAATAAGTATTTTCATTTTAGAATGTAAGATATGATTACTTTATTATCTTAAAAGGAGAGGCTGTATGTCTTTTTTCTTTTTCAACCTCATCTGAATTATGCATGTTCAAACCAAACCACCATCTACCATCTTTGCTGTTAAATTCTGGTTTTTTGCTAGGGTCAATTAAATCTAAACCATGTCTTAGAGTTGCGTAGAAAAAACCAACGTCACCAGCATCAATATGTTCCTCCATATCTAATTTTCCATTTTTTTTATCAATTAAATAAAAACCACCATCTTTATAGCTGGTCCCTTTTTTAGTTAGATAGCCAGAAATTATAAGCCGAATAAGAGAACTATTGTCTACATGTGGTTCAATAAACCCTTTTGGCGGGTATCTTACAACTTGAAGTCTTTCAATAATTTTGTCTTTTGGTGTGTGATTCTCATATTGATATAAGGATAGTCCAGCTAATAATTTTAAAGGTCTGCAAGCATCCATCATTATTTTTTTTGAAAAATTTAAATTTTTGTTCCAAGGAAAAATAAAGGTTGAATGCTTAACGTGCTTGATACAATAATTTAAAGAAGCTTCTTCATCAATCCATCTATGAAAATTAGGTACACCTTCAAGCATTTTATGAAACTCCGATGGCCTTGAGTGTGAAAATTCATAAATCTCATCAATAACTTTATTTACATTACTTTTACTGATTGCATTTTTTAGAATATATAGGTCTCCATCGTAAATTGACTCTAGTGTTCTTTCTATAAACTTTTCTGATTGTTCAGCAATTTTTGAAACAAACTCTTCATGTTCAATTAAAATAAGTTTTCTGTAATTAGTTGGTTTATTTTTTTCTGCTTCAATTTTTTTCCAATATGAAAGGAAATTATTATTATTTGACGTATTTTTATCTATTGAACTGCTCATTATTGACTTTCTGACAACTGTAGCCAGCCACATCTATTGCAAGCTTCGACTGTTCCATCTTTTTTTAATATTTTTTTGAATTTTTTAAATTGATCGTCAAAAATAATTTCTTTAATATTTTTTTCCTGAATATTTCCCATTGAGACTGCCAAACAAGGAAAAACTGTTCCGTCAACATTTATATGTACGCTAGACCAAGGCTGCGCACATGGTTGAAAATTTTCCTTCTTATGCTCTTCTTCATTTAGCATATCTAATTTTTTTTCATCTAAAGGCTCGTCATTGCCTATTAACTCATCAACTTTTGGATGTAAAAAACCTACAGTCTGATTTTTAAAATTATATTTTTTAACCAAATTAAGTTGATCTTTTATATCTTGCCAATTTTTATATTTATAAGCTTTGCTCTTGTCAAATATCTCATCAAATTTAAACATATAATCACATCCTAAAATTGGGGATCCTTTTAAAAATTGAAAACTATGTGTGTCACAATTCAAATCCTCTATACAATACTTATGTATATCTAATAAATCCTTGGCATTTTCATCTAAAACTACTGTTTTAGAATCTAAAACACACTTTGGATGATTAAGTTCTTTTTTTCTTTTTTGAAAATATTTCATCATTTTTTCAGCATGAGCCCATTTTTCGTCCCATTTTTTTTCATTAACATTTGCAAGTTTTCTAATTGTATTATTTCTGTTATCAATAGAAATAGACAACACTTTAAAATTTTTTTGTGATAATAAAAGATCAATTATTTCTTCGCTTAATAAAAGTCCATTGCATATTAAATTACACTCATGTCTTTTTACCGTCTCTAAAAAAACATCTTTAAAATTTTTAAACACCAAAGGTTCTCCGCCAGTCAAAGTCACTCTTGATCCTGTCGGTAAATCTTTTATTAATTTTATCCATCCTTCAGAGTCTACAAAATTTTTTTGCTTAGTTCTGACTTGATAACAAAAATCACAAGCTAGATTACACAGATTTGTTAAGACCAAACAATACCTTTTTGGCATAATTTCATCAACTTTATAAGCTTCTTTTCTAAATTCAGCTAAGTCAGAATTAAATTTTTGTTTCCAGATTTGGTTGTCAATATTTTTATTTTCACTCATAAGTTTTTGATTATTCTCTTGTTAAATTTAAAGTTTGAGAATTAGCAAAATAATAATCTCCCGTATAATCCACATGATTCAAAACTTCAATCCATTCCTCCTTTTTAAGAAGTGTTGTTCCAATCACTGTCCAATCTTTAAACAACCAATAGTCCTCTTCGTTAGTATATGACGCAAGCGTTATAAAACTTTTTCCTTTTCCTATTCGTTGTATTTCTTTTAAACATTTAATAGCGTCAGATAAAGAGTAAGTATAAACCACTCCCATTGCTATAATAAAATCATAAGAATCATCTTTAATGTCTAAATTGTAATAATTACTGACCTTTTTAATATCCTTTTTGACGCTCTCCATAGCCGTGCTTAAAGCGTAATCTGAAGTTTCTAAACCGTGAATATTACCTTTTGGTATAATAGTTTTTACATCATTAACTAGAAATCCTTTTTCACAATTAAACTGTAAGAATGATGAGTCTGGATTTAAATTGTATTCTTCAACAATTTTTTTTGCAGCTTTTTTCCATCTTCCATCATATTTAAAACCTCCATAACCAAAGTTTCTATCTCCATCAAAAAAATTTTGATCTCTATAACCTGATATAATTCGGTTTTTTATAGTTCTAATATTTTTTCCAACTTTTCTAGGCTTTGCGGGTTGTGGGTAACCTTCTAATAAATTGAACTCTCTCATTATAAATTTTTTATCACAGCCTTCATCCAAGGGCCCATATCTTTATAATGTGCTGTTGTAATAATATTCTCATCTATTACAGCTGGAAGATCCGTATAAATAGCTCCTGCATTTATTAAATCATCTTTCATGCTGTAATATCCTGCAATTTTTCTGTTCTTAACTACCTTTGCAGAAATTAAAAGTTGTGCACCACTACAAATACAGGCAATTAATTTTTTTTGTTCATTAAATTTAGTAATAAAATCTATTATATTTTTGTCTTGCCTTACCTTTTCCATCGCTTTTACTCCACCTGGTATTACAAGAATAGAATAATCATCAACTTTAACTTCGTTTATTTTTTTTACTTTCTGATCTTTATTTGGAGGAAGTGTAGTTCCTAGAAATCCCTTGACGGGCTGTCCCTCGAGCATGCAAACATCTAATTCTAAACCCTCCTCTAATAATCTATAATAGGGATAAATAAACTCATGATCTTGAGCTAAACTTCCGGAAATTATAATACCTTTTTTCATCAATCTAAGTAATTACTATTTAATTCATCTCTTGGCAAGAAAGGGTACATATCTTCGAACTCAGTTGGCACGCTTTTTCCCGATGAGTCTCTTCTATTAATTGCTTTTGGAATCTGTTCTTCATCAGGACTCATTATTAACTCGCATATTACTGAACCAGGACTACTTAATACACCTCTAATTTTTTGCTTTAAATTTTTATGACTCACAAGTTTTTTATATGAAATTTTATGTGCTCTAGCTAGTTCTCTATAACGTGGAAAAGATAATCCACTTTTTTTATCTGCACCCATTATCCGCCCTTTAAATCCTAAAATTTGAGTTTGTTTAATTGTCAAATAACCTTCGTTATTAAATATAAAAATTTTCATTGGTATTTTATGATGCATTATTGTTGAAAGTTCTTGAACATTCATTTGAAAACCTCCGTCTCCAGATAAACAAATTACACTAGAATTAGTTTTTTTCTTTGAAAAAAAGGCACCTATTGCTGCTGGCAAACCCCATCCCATCGGTGCATGACCGGAGTTAGTAAAAAAATTTTGATTTCCTGTGACTTCAAGAGCTTGGTGAGTAGTTGTGAAAGAAAAACCCATATCTGTTATGATTAAGTCATATTTTTTAATTAACTTTGAAAGAGTGTTTACAAAAAAATATGAATTAATATATTTTTTTTCATTTATCATTTTTTTTATTAAAATTGGATATTTTTTTCTCGTATTAACACAATAGTTTAACCATTGACTACTAGATTTATATTTTTTTGTTTTTTTTAATAATTTTTCTAGAAAATATTTTGCGTCACATTTAATTTTCATATCTAATTTTAAATCTTTTTTATTAAGTTCATTTAAATCTATATCAACCATTGCTTTAAACTTGGCTTTAGAGGCAAAATTTTTTGCATTATATCCTGTCACCATATAAGGAAGTCTTGTTCCAATAGACAAATAAAAATCACAATTTTGAACAATAAAATTTGAGCCTCTTTCTCCAAATGCTCCGGGCCTGCCTGAATACATCTTGTGTTGGTGAGAAATGATATCATCAGCATTCCAAGTTAACACAAATGGTATTTTATATTTGTCAAAAAATTTTTTTACAATTTTATTTGCATTTGCAAGCCTCACACCATGCCCTAAATGAATCAAAGGTCTTTTAGATTTTTTTAGTTTTTTTACTAAATAATTAATTTTGTTTTCAATATTAAAAGTTTCATTTTTTATTTTATATTTTGTACTTAAAACTTTTTTCTCATCAATCATTGCATTCTGAATATCAGCTGGTATATCGATAAATACTGGTCCTGGTCTTCCTGTCTTGCTAAGAAAATATGCTTTTTCAAGTTCATAGTTTATTGAGTTTGGGTCAGTAATCATTTTTGAAAATTTTGTTATTGGTTTTACAAGATCAATTATGTTTATTTCCTGAACTCCAATTTGTCTTTTTTTAGTTTTTTTAATCGTTTGGTTTAAGAAAACTTGTCCAGATATAAACATTACAGGCACGGAGTCCATCCATGCAGAACTCACGCCTGTTAGAGTATTAGTACCGCCAGGTCCGGTAGTGACAAAACAACAACCTACATTTTTTTTTACTCTTGCGTAGCTTTCAGCTGCAAAAGATGCTGCTTGTTCATGATGATGGGAAACATAATTTATTTTCTTTGATTTATATAAAGCGTCACATAAAAAAATTGACCCACCTCCACTAACTGTAAAAATAGTTTTAATGCCTTTTTTTTCAAGAAACTTTACAACGAAGTCTGATAATCTGATCATTTTTAATATAAACCTATTTTATGACTTTAAAACCTTTGCAACACTTAATTTATTTTTTATTTTAAAGACTTTAGATAAAACTTTGAGATCGTTAGTTCTCACAATATCTCCATAAGATAAAACTTTTCTGCCCTTATTGTCAGCTATTGCACCATCTAAAATTGCAAATATTGTATTAGGCCTATTCCTTAAAATTGATTTAAAGTTTTTATGTACCTCTAAAGACATAACGGTATTTTGAAATCTATATATTTGTTTTGATCCAAATTTAGGTTTTTTTAATTTTATGAAGTTGGAGTCTATAGGTTTTGTAAATTTTTTTCCTTCATACGATTTATTTTTTCTTCCATAGATATCTTTAAACCTCACAAGGTCTTTTTTATCCACTGGCGTTTCAAATTCTAAAGCTAAAAGACCTTTTTTAGATATTGATTTTACAGAATGGAATAATCCTCTAGCTATCATCCGTTTAGAGGGAGATGCATGTATTTCAGATCTACTTTTCCATAATCCCAGTTGAAATAATGCTTTACCGCTTAATAATATAAAACCACTTTTTTTTTTGGGATGGCAATGTAATGAGGTTGTCTGATTATAATCGATATTCAAAAGAGTAACGGAAAGATTGTTTTTATTTCTAAAAACAACATATTCATAACCCCACGGTTTTCTTACAACTTTGTTATCGTATAAAATATCTATATTTTTACTCATTTTAATTTTTTTTATAAAAATCTTTAATTTTTTTCACAATATACAATAATTCTTTTTTCTTTAAATACTGATGAACGGGTAATGTTATTAATTCTAAAGCTTGAGTTTCCGCTGTTGGAAAGTCACCTCTCTTATATTTTAAGTATTTAGCTGCTTTTTGCAAATGGAGAGGAATTGGATAGTGAACTTTTACCTCAACTCCATTTTTTATCAAATAAGACTTCAGTTTATTCCTGTTTTTAAACCTTGCCATATATAAAGCGAACGTCTCATGATGATCCGATTTTCTCTTTGGAATAATAACCTCATCTAATTTGGATAATTGTCGGTCAAAAAAATTTGCATTTTTATTTCGTAATTTAATTATATTTTTAACTTTTTTTAATTCTATTCCAGCGACAATAGCTTGCAGAGGTTGTAATCTCATATTCACTCCCCAATAATCTATTCTGTCTCTATCTCTCATCCCGTGATTTCTATATTTTCTTGCCCAGCTTGCTAACTTATCATTATTAGTAACTACCATTCCTCCATCACCCATTACATTTAGAGATTTAAGGGGGTGCATACTCATCGCGCTTATATCACCAAAGGTTCCTGGACTTTTTTTTTTAATACTAGCTCCTATTCCCATACAGGCATCTTCGATGACTTTTAAATTATATTTTTTTGCAATTTTAGTAATTTTAAACATGTCAGGTGAAGCTCCACCCCAATGCACAGGTAAGATTACTTTAGTTTTTTTTGTAATAAATTTCTGAATATCTTCTACTTTAATTTGATATCTATCATCCGAGTCAACAAAAACTGGTTTTGCACCACAAGCAACTATAGCACCTGCAGTAGCGTAAAAAGAGTTACAAACTGTAATCACTTCATCATCTTTTTTTACTCCTAAAGATTTTAAAGCCAAAATTAACGCGTCAGTCCCATTATTTGTCGAAATACAATGTTTAGCCTTAACGTATTTTGCAAAATTTTTTTCAAACTCATTAATAAATGGTCCTAGTGTAAACTGTGTTGATTTAATAAGCTTTTTCCACTTTTTAAAATATGGAGCTGTATTGTTAAATTGATATGCTAAATAATTAAATGGTATTTTCATTACTTAATTTTTATAAAATTTATTAATTTGCTTGCAAACAAATTGTATTTGATTTTTTTTAAGATGCTGGTGGTAGGGAAAAGATAATACTAAATTAGCGAGTCTTTCTGTGTTAGGAAGATCCCCTCTCTTATACCCTAAATCTTTATTGGCTTTAATTAGATGTAGCGGCTTCTTGTAATATATTCTTGACTGTATATTAGACTTTTCAAGAAATTCTTTTAATTTATCTCTTTTGTTACAAACTGTTACAAACATAGAGTGTGAACTTTTAATTTTTTGATCATCTTCAATTATTTTAAAATTTTTATTTTTAACTAATTGTTTGTATTGGTTAATATTTTTTCTTTTTCTAGAAATTATATTTTTAAGTCTTTTTAGCCTAAATTTTAATATCTCCGCATGAATTGAGTCTAATCTTGAATTTACGCCAACTATTTCGACATCATCTCTTCCTTTCAAGCCATGGTTTCGATACATTTTTATTTTATTATAAATTTTTTTGTCATCAGTTATAATGAATCCTCCATCGCCTACAGCATTTAAATTTTTAAAAGGATGAGTAGAAAATGCAGAAACTTTACCAAATGTTCCGGCATGTTTATTTTTAAAATATGCGCCCATTGCTTGTGCAGCATCCTCAATAATTATTAAATTATATTTTTTTGCTATTTTTTTTATTTTTTCCATATCACAAACTCTACCAGTCCAATGAACAGGCATAATAGCTCGTGTTTTTTTAGTAATTGCTTTCTCAATCAAATTAGGGTCTATATTTAAATCATTTTGTACATCAACAAAAACAGGTGTTGCACCAACATGTCTGATAGAATTTGAAGTTGCAACAAAAGAGGTTGCTGAAGTGATTACTTCATCTCCTTTTTTTATACCAACGCTCCATAACCCCATCATAAGAGCATCAGTTCCAGAGTTTAGCCCTAAACAATATTTAGCACCAGTATATTTACAAATTTCTTTTTCAAATGAGTCAACCTCTTGAGTTAAAATAAGATTACCTTTGCCTAAAACTCTCTTAACACACTTTAAAATTTCTTGTTTTTCCTCACTATAACGCTGTTTTAAATCTAAAATTTCAACTTTCATTTTTTTCTATACTTCTCATATATTTTTTTAAACCAACTTTAAATGACGTTAATTTCACAGTCCTAAAATTTTTTTTTAATAAAGATACATCAAATGGCCTTAAACCATTATGTGGCATGGGGCCTTTCCTTTTAATTTTAATAATTTTTATTTTTTTGTTAACATTATTTATTATTTCTGATGCAATTGAATAAAACGAATAAACATTTCCTGAAGCAACATTCACAATTCCTCTCGCATTTTTTTTAAGACAAACCATAAGTATTTCTATTAAATCATTTATATAAACGTGATCTCTTTTTTCTTCACCCTTGCCAAATATATTTATATTTTTTTTTAAATTTATTTGTTGTAAAAATAAATTTGGCCCATATCCATAATGAGTATCATGTTTGCCATAAATCATCGTTGGCCTCAAAATGCATAATTTATTTTTAAATTTAAAATTAAGAATTTTTTCACGAGTTATGTGCATCAAGCCGTGAAAGTTACTTGGTTCTGCTAATGAAGACTCATTTAATTTATGCTTAGAGTCTGTATATACCGCATCTGAACTTATATAAATTAACTGAGATATTTTTTTTTCATCTATTGCCTCATAAACTGTCTCGCAAATATTGATATTTTCTATGTAAGTGCTTAGGTTTTTAACTGGCGCATTTGATGCTAAAAATAATATCACGTCATCTTTTTTTATACATTTAGATAATTTTTTTACTGATTTTTTTTTTGTTAAATCAATTTTTTTTCTTCCAATCACAATGAAGGGTATATTTTTTTTCTTCAATTCTAATTGAAAATTTTTTGAAATAATTCCGCTCGATCCTATTATCAAGACTCTTTTAATATTTAATTTGTTATTTAGGAATTTTAAATTTTCCATTTATCCTATCTTGTAATATTTTAAGGATTTACTTTTAATCAATGAATAATTAAGCATTTTATGTGGATCTATAATAACAATTTTTTTTTTTATTCTATTTATTTTTTTTTCTAAATTTTTAAAATGTTTCCATGCAGTCATTATTATAATGATATCACTACCATAAATCACTGAGTCAATATCTTTTTCTTGAGTACATTTAAAATTCTTTTTTATTAATCTAGCTTTTGGATCGTAAATTTTTAAAACATGATTTTTAAATTTCTTAAGCAAAAGAATTGTTGGTGAGTTTTTAACTGAACTAGTATTTTCTTTATAAGATAATCCTAATATGCCTATTTTATATTTAATATTATTTTTTAACAGCTTATTTTCTTTCATTGTTCTGTCAACCCACGACTTCATATAGTTAGAATTCTCTAAAATTGATTTGACAAATTTATTTGGTATTAAATTTTTATTAGTTAAATTTTTTATCACGCTTATATCTCTTTCAATGTTTCCGCCTGAAATACCCAATCCAGGTTTTAAGTAAGCAAATTTTCCTATTCTTCTATCTAAATTTAAAGCAGGAGATATCTCGTTCCAATTAGCATTTAATTTACTACACATTTCAGCTAGAACATTTGTAGTTGTGACTGACGTTGCTAAAAAAATATTAATAGCAATTTTTGTAAGTTCAGCGCTTTCATATTTCATTTTTATTATTGGGCAATTGAAGTTTTTTATATACCTCAAATAATTTTTAGAAATAGGATCCTTTTGATTATTGCATCCAATTATAAGTCTTTCTGGATTTAATGCTCTCTTAATTGCTTGACCAAAAATTAAAGTTTCTACCTGATAGTAAAGATTTTTTTTATTGAATTTTATTTTTCTCATAAACCCAGGTTGTAACTGAGATAATACAACTAAGGTTGCTTTCTTGTTTACGAGCTTTAAAAGTTTGTTAATCAAAAGTGAAAGTTTTTTTATATCAGCTTTATTGTTAATATCTGTTTGAACATCTTGGGATATAAAAATTAGATTAAATTTATTTAACTTTTTCATGTCTGAAGAGAAATTAATTAATTTTTTCCTTTTTTTTAATATTTTTTTAAGGCCAGGTTCCGCATAGTCTATTTGATTAATTTTTAAATCATAAATTAATTTTTCGTCAGTATCAAAACCTGTTACATAATTTTTTTTTAAAGCTGAAGCAGCCAAGTAATTTAACCCTAGATGCGTCATTCCTACAAATGCAATCTTTTTATTTTCAGACATTTAGTTTACCTTACTGAAAATTTTATTAATAATTAAATCATTATTTAAATTTCCATTATTTTTTTTATTTATTAATTTTTTAAAGTAAGTATTTTCAGATTGCCAAGTTGGGTCTTTCATAGAATATTTTTTTATTATTTTTTCGTCGGGATATCCTGAGGGATACTTTCTTTGTCTAAAGATAAATGTGTTAGGTCCCCATTTACAAAGTGAATTTAAATGTGCTGATCCCTTTGAACCCAAGACGTCACATGTAAACGTATTTTTCCACATGCATAATGTCATTTCTAACTGTACTTTCGTCTTATCAATTTCTAATTTAATAACTGCATGATCTGGTGATTTGTTTTCAAATCGGTTTGACTCGATTAATTTAATTTTTTTAATTTTATTTCCAAACCAAAATAAGCATAAATCAAATAAATGGGATCCTATATCGGTTACAACTCCCTTTTTTCGATCTCTCCATTTACTTTTTTTAACGAGTAGAGCTGTTCCATTTCCATAAAAAATTCTGCAATGATAAATTTTTCCCAACTTTTTACTTTCTATCAACTTTTTTAAATCTAAAATATTTGGTTCGAATCTATGGTTATAGGCTGTGTAACAAACTACACTATTTTTTTTTGCTCTATTTTTTAAATTTTTAAAATAAACACTTTTTTTTAATAAAAAAGGTTTTTCGATTAGTACATTTTTTTTATTTTTTATACAATAATCTACAACTCTAAGTTTCTGATTGTCTGGCAAACAAGCAAAAACAGTGTCGTATTTATTTAATGGCACCTCTTCAATTCTTTTAAAGTCTGCCTTTGAAAATTTGTCAACTGAGTAAATAAAATCTTTTCCAAGAAATTTTTTTCTCTTGTTTCCTTGGACTCCCATTCCAACTACGATTGCTCTCATTTATTTTTGCACTTTATAATTTGTTGAATTTTCTAAAGAATTCAATTTTTGAATAATATTTTCTGGTTTGATAGCTATATTTCCATCGTTTTCACATGCGCATGCTGCAGCGATTGAACCTAATATACTAGCAACCACTAGCGACTTTGTGCTTAACAAAGATAAAGAGGCATAGGCTAGAAGAGCATCTCCTGTGCCAGTGCTATCCACTACTTTATTAGCAAATGAAGGTAGGTTAACTGCTTTTGTTTGAAGTCCTGAATTAACCATAGAAACTAGCCCTCTCTCACCTAACTTTAAAATTAAGTTTTTAAATTTAGTTTTTTTAACTAATTCTCTTGTAAGAACGCTAATGCTTGAGTCTTGATCAGCTAAAGAGAATCTAGCTTCTTTTTCATTAGGAGTAATTAAATCAAAATTTTGAAAATCTGTTATATTTCCCCATCTTGTTGCAACCTGACTGTCGGCAACCTTTAATATTTTTTTTGGAATAGAATTACATAGTTCGGGGATACTTGTTTTATTAAAAATACCGTGTCTAAAGTCACTAAAAATAATTGCATCACATCTTGTTTTTTTAATTAATTGCTTAATTCTTTTTAAATATTTCTCTGAGATTGGTTGGTTGTCCACTTTATCTAACTTAAGCATTTTATAATTATCAGATAAAATTGTATTTTTATTTGTTGTCGGTCTGGTTTTGTCTATTATTGCATTTGTTTTTATTTTTAATTTTTTAAGCTCTTTAATTGCAAAATTTTTGTAATTGTCATTTCCTAAAATTGTAGTAAAATCAACTTTTGCTCCTGCACTTTTAATATGAGCTGATACTATACCTGCTCCACCAATATAATCATTTTTTTCTTGAAAAAGTACACTTGGCGTAGGAGTTTTGGTATTACCCCCTATTAATGCGGTTCGAGTATAGGAGTCAATTATTGTATCTCCTATGACATGGATTTTTAATTTACTAAACTTTTTTAAAGTATTCTTTAAAATTTTAAACGAAATTTTATTTCTTTTCATTAAATCTAACAATTTATAATTATCAATTTTTGGCTGAGATAGATTTAAGATTTTTGTTGAGGAGTAAACAACATCACCAGGAGTGAAAATCATTTGACCACCATAACTTTCAACTATTTTTGACTCTTCTAATGTGGCAGGTGGTAAATTACCTTCGGAATATTCAAAACCTTTTGCAAATAAATCTGGCTTTAAATTTTCTAAATTTTTTAAAGGTTTATAATTATGATCAATTATTACATAATCTACCATTTCAAAAGCTGCCAAATTCAATGCCCTTATATTTTCGGGAACGAAAGGTCTATACATGCCTTTTTTGATGTAAGAGTCAGCTGTAATGCTAACGACTAGTATATCGCTTTTACTTTTTGCGTAAGTTAAGTGTCTTACGTGACCTGGATGAACAACATCAAAATTTCCGTGACATAGAATTACTTTTTTTTTTCTAGGCCTTTCTCCAATTTTTTTTTTTAAGTTTAAAATTGTAATAATTTTTTTAGAGTATTTCTCTTGGGAATATTTTAACTTTTTATTTTTCATATTTTTTCATATAGTTGAACCATAATTTAGTTGCCTTTTTAATTGTATTTGGTTGCCATAATGGGGCGTCTTTCCATCTTTTAATTTCTTTAAACATTAACTTCACGCCTTTCTCAAAACTTACTTTTGGAGTCCATTTTAATAATCTTTTAATTTTTTTTATATCTGCATGAGTGATATCTGGTTCTCCTGGTCTTTTAGGAACTGAAATTTTATTACCTTTTAAAATTTTCACTAATTTATTTATGCTTTGTGGTTTTCCTGCGCCTACGTTAAATATCTCTCCTTTAATTTTTGTAGTAGCAGCTAACAAGAATGCATTTGCTACATCTGTAACGTAAACAAAATCTCTTTTTTGGTTACCATTACCCACAACAGTGAAAGGTTTTTTAGCTAATTTTTGTCTGAAAAATACTCCAAATACAGCTCCATAAACTCCTGTAGTTCTAACTCTAGGACCGTAAGCATTAAAGATTCTGACAGAATTTACCGGCATTTTATAAAGTTTGTGCCAATGAAAAGATAATTGTTCCCCCATATATTTACTTAAAGCATAAGGATATAAAGGATTTATTTTATGGTTTTCCTTTGTAGGTGTTTTTGCAAGGCCATAACAAGATGAAGAAGCAGCATAAACAAATTTTTTAACATTTGCTCGTCTAGAGGCCTCTAAAATTCTTGAAGTTCCATTAACATTTGTTTCTAAATAATCTATAGGTCTTTCTATAGAGGGAACAATGTCTCCGATCCCAGCAAAGTGAAAGACATATTTAGCTGATTTAAAAAAAACATGATTCAAATCGATTTTACAAATATCTACATTTTTAAAATAAAAATTTTTATTTTTTAAATGCCTTGAAATATTAGATTTTCTTCCTCCAGTTAAATTATCAATAACTTTAACCTTAAAACCTTTTTTTAAAAGTAGGTCTACCATATGGCTACCGATAAAACCGGCGCCACCAGTAACTACTGCAATTCTTTTCATTTCGCCTTGATTGACTTAAGCTTCTTTACATTGAAATAGTTTTCATTATCAAAACTATTTAATAAGAGACTATTTTTAAATGCTTTACAAAGATCTTCAACAGCATTTTCAATTGACCTTTTTGGAATAAAACCAAGTTTATTTTTTACTTTATCAGAATTAATATGATATGACCTGTTATCATCGGATTTTTCTTTTAATATTTTAATTTCTTCTTTTTCAGGAAATTGATTTTCAACTACTTTTTTTACAAGAAGTGAAATTTGATTGATCGACATATTTTGGTAGCCTACATTAAAAATTTCATTTTTAATTTTGTTTGTCTCTGACTCAATTAAAATTTGCACAAGATCACAATAGTCTTTAATATGCAAATTAGGTCTTAATTGATCTCCTCCAAATACTTTAATAAAATTTTTATTTACCGCAAAATTTGTTAAAATATTCACAGACACGTCCAATCTTTGTCTTGGAGCGTATCCACAAACAGTTGCGGGCCTAAATATTACTCCTTCAAAATTATTGTCAGTGTGGTTTAAGAGTAAAGGTTCACACATGCCCTTGTATTTGTTGTACAAAGTCAAAGGAACTAATGGATGGTCTTCCGTAACATCCTTTTTATCAGATACTCCATAAACTGAGCTTGTCGAAGCATAAATAAATCTTTTTATGCCAGATTTTTTAGCAGCTAAAACCATAGGTTCAAAAGCATCTAAGTTTATACTCGTAGATAATTTTTCATCTAATTGAAAACTAGTATCATTTGATATACACGCCAAATTAATGAAAACATCATGATTTTTACATTCTTTTTCTAATTTTGTTTTATCTCGTATATCGCCTTTGATAACTTTTAAATTTGAACTTTCTTTAGGTAAGTGCTGCTCCGCAAAATACATGGTGTCATAAACAGTAACTTTTTTTCCAGATTTCAATAAATCTGGAACTAAACTACTTCCTACATATCCTGCTCCACCTGTTATAAATATATTTTTAAAATTCATTATTTGGTATCTATCTTGTAACCAGCGTTGGTTGCATCAGATAAAAACATTTTTACTGTTTCCAAGGAAAGTTGATTTAATTCTTTGCCTATTCCGCTCAATTTTTTTAAAATCTCGTGAGGAACAGTAATAATGTGAGTTCCAATTTTATCTGCTTGGAATATATTTATTATTTCTCTAGTACTGGCCCAAAGAATTTCTATATTTTTCTTATCTTTACAAATAGATATGGATTTTTTCATTGTTTCAACTGGATCTATACCAGTATCAGCGATTCTACCTGCAAAAACTGAGATTATTGACTCTGTTTCTTCGTTAATCATTTTGTAGACCTCTTCAACTTGAGCAATAGTCATAATAGCAGTTACATTGCATTTGATTTTGTTATTAGATAAATTTTTAATTAAATCCAATGTTTTTTCATTCTTTGAATTAGTTATAGGAATTTTAACAAATACATTTTCTCCCCACGAGGCTATTTCATTAGCTTGTTTCTCCATTTCACTTAATTCGTCAGAGAAAACTTCTAATGATACTGGCTTAGATCCAACCATTTTAAGAACCTCTTGTGAAAAATTTTTATAATCTCTAATACCAGCTTTTTTCATTAAAGATGGGTTTGTAGTAAAACCTTTGATAATTGGATTGCTATCCAGTTTTTTAATTGATTCAATATCTGCTCCGTCAGCAAAAATTTTAATTTTTAAATTCTCAATAGACATCATAATTTACCATTTAGTTTTTTTAGATTGTAAAAGTGGATGTGATACTATGCAATGCCACACCACAGCTTGAAATGCTTCAGTATAAGGAGTAACAAGTTTCTTGTCTACGTTAGGTATAAGAATTACATTGGATCCTTTTTTTTTAGTAAAGCCCCCATCTCTACCAACTACTCCAAATATTTTTGCTCCAATTTTTTTTGCGTAAATTATTGGTTTTATTAAATTTACACTAACTTTTTTTTTAATATTTCCTCCGCCAACAGAAAAAATAAAAATTGCATCTTTTTTATTAAACTTACTAATTTTTAGCCATTCTAAGAATGATGTATCCCAGCCCTCATCGTTAATTCTCGCTGAAAGTTCAGCGACATTATCCGTAGGTGTATAACATTCAATTTCACATAGTTTTCTAAAATCATTAACTGCATGCGAAGCATTGGCAGCGCTACCTCCGACTCCCAAAAAAAACAATCTTCCTTTATTATTTTTAATTTTTTTTAACGATCTTATTAGTTTTTCTAATTCTTTCGTGTCAATAAGTTTAGAGACATTTATAGAGTTTAAAAAGAATTTTTTACTAAAAGAGTTTTCCATAATTTCAATTACAACAAACTTATTTTATTTTAAATAAGATTGCACAGCTTTTATGATTAAACCTCTTGATAAAGGGGTGCTGTTGGCCATATGGCTTATGTTATAAGCTGCAGCGATACTTGATAATAACATACAAAATCTTAAATCTAATTTTTTAAAAATTGCTATAGACAGAAGAGCTAACATTGTGTCTCCAGTTCCTATTTTATCTTTTACCTGGTTGGCAAAAGCTGGACAACTAATAATTTTTTTATTCAATCTATTATAAATTTTTGACCCTAATTTTCCACATGTCACAATAGAAAATGATGAATTAATTTTTTTAGAAATTTGTTTAATTAGTACGTCAGTGCTATCTATTTTATTTCTTAATTCTTGTCTTAATTCTGTTTCATTAATTATAGCCATGTTTGCTCCTTTATATTTGGAAATAACATGATAACCTGCATTAGAAGAATTTAATTGAGTATTGACTGCAAGAAACTTTGATTTTTTAAGAATAAGTTTTGCTGAGTCATTAGAAATCAAACCATGTCCATAGTCAGAAACTACCACTAGATCGTGTTTTGGAATTTCTCTTCGAAGCCAATTATTAAATTTGACTTCTTGTAATTTATTTAAAGATTGATCGTTAATAGAGTATACGCCTAATACTTTTGTTTTGTTTATATCTTCAACAAATCTTTTTTTTACAATTGTAGGAGAGTTTTTTTTTTTAAGGAAAAAAGATTTTACATTTTTTCCTAAATTTTTATTAATAAAATTTATTTCTTCGTTTCGTTCTCCTAATGCAGATATCAGAGTAACTTTATTTGAAATTGATGTTAAGTTTTTTGCAATAGCAGCTGTACCTCCTAAATACTTTTCTTTATAGAGATCTCTCAAAACAAGAACTGGTTCTTTTCCAGATTTTCCTAAAGCTTCACAAAAATTATATTCATCTATAATAGTTTCACCTACAACTAATACTTTCAAATTTGAAAAAGATTTGAATATTTCTAATATTTTACTACTGCTATTATATTTTTTTTGATTCTTAATTTTACTAAGAAATTTTATTTGTTCAGTGTTTAAGTCGATGTTTGTGGTATTGATGATACTGCTTGAGCTATAAACATCACCCCCAGAATAAACTATTTTTCCTCCATTTTTTTTTAAACATTGAACCTCATTCTTTATTTCACCAGATAAATCATTTGCATAATCTTTATACTCTGATCCCTTACAATAAAAATTTGGTTTAAAAATTGAGATTGGATTTACTGCTGTCGGTGTTGAGTTTGCAAAAACAAAATCTACACAATCTAATTCCGAAATTGCCTCCATTCTTATATTCATGGGAAATACTGGTCTGTTAGGTCCTTTTTTTACATATTTATCAGGAGTAACGGAAACAATTAAAATATCTCCGTTTTTTTTAGCTTCAGTAAAATGTCGAATATGTCCTATATGGAGTAAATCAAATACTCCGTGACATAAAACAATCTTTTTCTTTTTAAATTTTAATAATTTTTCTTTTATTTTTTTTAAAGTTAAAATTTTGTTTTTCATTTTTTACTTTCTAAGATATTTATCAATTTTCTTAATCCAATTATCTTTAAAATTAATTGATTTATCATCTATAAACAAATCGTATGAAGGTTTTCCAAAGATAAGTTTGTGATATTTTAAATCCCACTTTTTCAGCTGTTGCTGGGTTTTTTTAAATCCTTGCTTTTTTGCTTTTGTTACTTTGTCTTTATTTCTTCCCATAAACCTACTTGTGAAAAGTTTTATGATATAACCTCTTTTATACAATTCGTTAATTTTTTTAATAACTTTTATTTTTGGTTTAGCAGAAAAGTATTTTTTTTTTGAAGTTGTGCAAATAGTGTCATCAATATCAAAGCAAATAACTTTTATCATAAATATTAATTAGCCAACGCTCCGCACTTTAGATTTGAACGCTCTAAAAATCTAATTCCCATGTCTGTTTTTTATACGGATCTGTAAATATAATTATTCTTGTCAGAAGTTGTTGTAATTATTGATCCTAATAAAATTGTTAGTTTATTTTTTTGTTTACTTAATATTTCAAAAACCATATTTGAAAATGGGCCAGTTATAAATTGAGCTTTGTCTCTTAAAGTGTTTTTAAAAAAAGAAGATGATAAATAACCGTCTTTATCCTCATAATTTTTACAATAATTAATAAATTTTAAAATATCTTGCTGATCTAACTCGTTATAAGGCAAAAAATATTGCAAACCCTTTATAAACCTGTTTCTTGCTATGAAATACTTATCGTTAAATTTTAGATGACGGCAAAAAATATAGTTTTCTAGTATTGGTTTTTCTAATTTGGTATATTTATTTCTTTTTTTGCTGGTGTGTAAAAATTTAGGTAAATAGAAATCTACGTTATTTTCAAATTTTTCATTTAAATTTTTTTTAAAAGACTCTATCTCTTTGACTTTAATTTTTGCTACTAACCACATTTAATCTTTGTCCTTAATTTCTTTTTTTAACTCATCATATTCTTCCATTTTTTTTCTCATAAAATTGATAGTTAATTGAGTTTTTCTAGCTATTCCTTTAGGTGTAAGAACATAAAAGTAATTAACTTTTTTAGGATTGTTTCTAAAATTTTTAATTTTTAATAAACCCTTTGCTTTTAACGCTTTTAGACAATAATTTAACTTTCCTAGACTAAAATCTAATTCTTCAGCTAATTGTCTTTGAGAATAACCAGGTTTATTCTGGATTTTTCTTAGTACATTAAAATGGTCTTGATCATTTTTCATATTGTTCAAGTATTGAACATATATAGTTCAAATATTGAACAGTAAAGTATAATCTTATTAATTTTAATACATCTAGTAAGAAATTTAAAAAAACAACCATATGTTGTAATTGTAAATTATCTAATTAAATTACAATTAATTTCGGTGATAAATGTTCTTTTTTTTTGTTTCTATTATAGATTTCTAGAAACACTTAAAAATCAGCAAATCATTTTTTGTTTTTTAAGTGTTTTATCTATTAAATATAAATTTCTTAGAGTATATAAAAATTCTATGATTCAACTAAATTTATGAACAACAATAAAATAGGTATAGTTGATTACGGAATTGGTAATATATTCTCAGTAATTAATGCCCTGGAAAAACTAAACATTAAATATCAGCTAGTAAATAATCATAAAAATATTAAAAAATATAATAAAATAATTCTAATAGGTGTTGGCTCG
>MDSV01151204.1_pt1 | contig 26995 bp, 16 predicted proteins | sample 810851 | NCBI WGS metagenome assembly MDSV01 (sample SAMN05326640, study PRJNA326480) | marine metagenome | isolation source: seawater | place: Atlantic Ocean: North East | collected 2012 | reverse complement strand
GGAGACGTGCTCGGCCGCGGCGGAGGACGGCCACCTCGAGGTGCTGAAGTGGGCGCGCGAGAACGGCTGCCCGTGGGATCAGTGGACGTGCGCGCTCGCGGCGGACGGCGGCCACCTCGAGGTGCTGAAGTGGGCGCGCGCGAACGGCTGCCCGTGGGACGAGTGGACGTGCTCGCACGCGGCGAGGGACGGCCATCTCGAAACGCTAAAGTGGGCGCACGAGAACGGCTGCCCGTGGGACGAGTGGACGTGCAAGTACGCGGCGGAGCACGGCCACCTCGAGACGCTGAAGTGGGCGCGCGAGAACGGCTGCCCGTGGGACGATCACACGCGCTGCCGACTCGCGCCTCGTGTGGGATACGTCGAAACCTGAGCGATCGGCGCGAGACGGCGTGCGCGTTTATCAGAACATGAGGGCCGTGATGACGCTAGACGAACGAGACGAGACGAGACGAGACGAACGATGTCATACACAAGTGAAACGATGCATAATGTTGGTTCCGGTCGACCTGACAGCCGCGCAAACGGGACGGGCGCGGGTGACTCGGCGTTTTGGACACTCCATCGCGTGGAACGCCGCGTGGGGTCCTGAAACCGCGGCGCGTGAACGGCGCACCCGAACCTTAATGGTGAATGTCGACGGGCCTCCCGACGACAAGCACGACGACGACGACGAAGAGTAACATCTCGAGCGATACACAGTCTATAGTAGTTCCTCGTCCTCCTCCCAAAACTCTCTCCACGGCCACATCCCTCCGAAAACCTTCGCCGGTTCCACCAACCACTTGAACGCGCGCTCGCACCACGGCGCCATCAGCCCGACCGACCCCGCGAGCGGCAAAAAGACAAAGTTGATCAGCGCCTGCGCCCACAGCGGCGGCTGCGCGCTCTCCGGCACGCACAGATCCTGCGCCAAGGCGAGCCCGCGCACGAGCGGCAAGTGCAGCAGGTACGCGTACATGGTCCTCGAGCCGTACGAGGTGTACCACCTCTGTTCCACAGGTACGATGGCCACGAACGCGGAGGTCACCGCGAACGCGGAGACGTAAAACACGACGCGGTAAAAGGCGTGCACGAGCGGCGCCGCGCTCGGGTCGGTCGGATCGCCGCCGTAGTCGTACCCGGAGGTCATCCACAAGTACCGCTGGATCTCGTCGAAGCAGCACGTGCCCGTAGTGATGCCGAAAAACGACGACGACGACGACGACGCGTCCTTTTCCTCGGCCGCCCCTCGAATCATGACGACGAACGCGAGCGCCGCGCCGACGGTGGCGAGCCACCCGACCGCCGTCGCGTTCTTCGCTTTGAGCGCCGCCAGCCGCTCGGGGGTCACCGACGTCATTCCGAAATAAAACACCGGCGCGAACGCGACGGCGCGCTGGAAATCCAGGAACGCCAGCCCGTTGGCGGTCTGCGGCGTGTCCGTGAACCCCACGGCGACGCCGGCGACGAGCGTCGCGGGCAGAATCGCGCCGCGGCGCGCCTGCGCGAGCGCCGAGAGCGAGACGCGCCAGGAAAACAAAGCCGTCAAGTACCACGTCACGCCGATGGGGCTCCACAGCTGCACCGGGTACGTCCTGTAGTTGTACAGCACGTAGAAGGGCTGCCAGATGAGCCACGGCACGATCAGAGACTCCACCGCTCCCCGGAACCGCCGGTTGACGCCCGCGCCGTCCCCGCGCCGCACGTCGCGCGCCCAGCCGCGCGAGCAGTACCCCGACGCCGCCGCAAACGCCGGCATGCCCAGCAGGTTCAGGTACAGGTAGAACCCGCGCGCGAGACGCACGAGGTCCACCGAGCCTCCGAACGCCAGCGTGTCCGTCGAGTCAGGCGCGCACCAGCCCCTGGCCGTCGCCGGGTCCAGGAACTTGAAGAAATCCTGGATGCAGTGGTTGTACACGACGACGCACATCAGGAAAAACTTGCAGTTGTCCAGATGCGCGTCGCGGGAAACGCGCGCGCCGTTCGACACCTCCGACGCCGGGGCACCGCCATCCTCAGCCTCGGTCAAAGGCGTGGTCTCGTCCGCGCCACCGTAGCCGCCTCGGCCTGTGGGGAGGTGCGTTGAAGCGTCTGGAGGGTGAGCGACGAGAAGAGGGAGAGAGAGAGAGGCGTCTTCGTTCGTCCGCGTCTCAGCTACGACTTGGGGGTTACACTCTGCTGGAGTTTTCAACACGGCATCGCGAACGACGCCGAGAAAGACGCGCGCGCGTGTCCGCGGCGAGGACTCACCTGAACCCATGGCGCCTATACCCGGACCCCGCCGTCGCCTGGCGGTCCGACCAGCCTGTCCAAGCGCGGCGCTCGCGAGTCTGGCGGAGGGAGCGCCCCGCGCGCGCCGCGTCGAGAAGTATTCATCAGTTCTCGGCCGAGCCGCTGGCCCGCTGCGGTCATTTCGATGATGATCGCGCGCTCGAATCTGATTTCTTGCAACTCATGAAAAGGCCGTTCGCGGCCAGCCAGATTCACGGGCGCCCGACGCCGCCGTCCGGTCTCACAGGGTGCGCGATGGGTGACTTCGGCGAGGGCCCGCTGGGCACCAAGCTGGGTCAGGGTGCGACGGCGGTGAAGTACCCGCGTCCCACTCGCGTGAAGAACAAGACGCCGGCTCCCACGCAGGTACGTCCTCGCGCCGCCGCGCGCCGAGCATTCTCTTCTCGTCTCGTCGAGATTTCCCCTCCTTCCTCCGCCCGCGTCTTCCCCGCGAGCGAGTCTTTCCTCCCGCTCTCGACGCTCGCTGACCCGTCCTCGTCTCCACCACCGCCTTTCTCACACCACCTCGCCGTCCGCGTTCACAGATCACCGCGGAGCAGATCGTGCGCGAGGCGAAGGAGCACCAGGAGGAGGATTTCAAGGCGCCCGCGTTGAAGATCGCGGACGTGGAGGAGCTCGCCGAGTACCGCCTGAAGAAACGCAAGGAGTACGAGGACTTGATACGCCGCGTGTACTGGAACGAGAGCGTCTGGGTGAAGTACGCGAAGTGGGAAGAGAGCCAGAAGGACTTCGCGCGCGCGCGGAGCGTCTGGGAACGCGCGCTGGACCACCACCACCGCTCGGTTTCCATCTGGCTCAAGTACGCCGAGATGGAGATGGCGAACCGGTTCGTGAACCACGCCCGCAACGTCTGGGACCGCGCGGTGACGCTGCTGCCGCGCGTGGACCAGCTCTGGTACAAATACGTGCACATGGAGGAGATGCTGGGGATGGTGGCGAACGCGCGCGTCGTGTTCGAGCGCTGGATGCGCTGGGAGCCGGACCACAACGGCTGGAACGCGTACGTGCGCTTCGAGACGCGATACAAGGAATGGGATCTCGTCCGCGCGGTGTACGAGCGGTACTGCGCGTGCCATCCCTCGGTCAAGGCGTTCGTGCGGTGGGCGAAGTTCGAGTTCGGGCTCGGCGAGGTGGCGCGCGCGCGCGAGGTGTACGAGTCCGCGGTGGAGCAGATGGCGCTGGAGCCGGACGTGGACCAGCTGTACGTGGCGTTTGCCAAGTTTGAGGAGCTCGCCGGCGAGAAGGAGCGCGCGCGCGGCATCTACAAGTTCGCGCTCGATAACCTGCCCAAAGAAAAGGCGCGGCGCGTGTTCCAGAACTTCGCCTCCTTCGAGAAGCAAAACGGGGACAGGCAGGGCATCGAGGACGTGGTGCTCGGCAAGCGCCGCGTGACGTACGAGGAGGATGTTCGCGCGAACCCCGACAACTACGACGCGTGGTTCGACTACGCGCGCATGGAGGAGAGCTCGGGCGACGTGGAGAGAACGCGCGAGGTGTACGAGCGCGCCGTCGCGGCGGTCCCGCCCGCCACGGAGAAGCGGTACTGGCGGCGGTACATCTACCTCTGGATCAACTACGCGCTGTTCGAGGAGCTCGAGGCGAAGGACCACGAGCGCGCGCGGGAGGTGTACCGCGAGTGCCTGAAGCTGGTCCCGCATGCCGCGTTTTCCTTCTCCAAAATCTGGATCCTCGCCGCCAAGTTTGAGATCCGGCGCAAGCGCTTGGACGCGGCGCGCAAGATCTTGGGCACCGCCGTGGGGCTCGCCCCGAAAGCCAAGATCTTCGAGACGTACGTGGACATCGAGATGCAGCTCGGGAACGTCGACCGGTGCCGCGTGCTGTACCAGAAGGCGCTCGAGGCGAACCCGCTGGACTGCGTCGCGTGGACGCGCTTCGCCGCGCTGGAGGCTGAGCTCGGCGAGGCGGAGCGCGCGCGCGCGGTGTACGAGCTGGCGACGGCGCGCGACGCGCTGGACGCGCCGGAGATCTTGTGGAAGGCGTACGTGGACTTCGAGATCGAGCAGGGCGAGCGCTCGAAGGCGCGCGCGCTGTACGAGCGGCTGCTGGACCGCACCAAGCACGTCAAGGTGTGGATGTCGTACGCGCAGTTTGAAAACGCGCCGCTCCGCCGCGCCGACGCGGACGCTGGCGCGGACGCCGGCGCGGAGGCGCTCGAGACGGATCCCGAGGAGTCTCTCGCGACCCGCGAGCGTCGCGCGCGCGAGGTGTACGAGCGCGCGCTCTCGTCTCTGAAGGAGACGCAGCCGGACGCCAAGGAGGAGCGCGTGATGCTCCTCGAGGCGTGGCGCGCGTTCGAGGCGGGCGCGGCGGACGGCGACGCGGCGCGGGTGGAGAAGAAGATGCCGCGGCGCGTGAAGCGCAAGCGCGCCATCTTCGCGGACGACGGCGCGCCCGCGGGGCAGGAGGAGTACTACGACTACATCTTCCCCGAGGAGCAGGGCGCGGCGCCCAACCTCAAGATCCTCGAGGCGGCGTACGCCTGGAAGAAGAGGAGGACGGAGTAGGGAGGAGAGAGAGACGACGCGTATAGGTGACGGGTAGTGACTCCGGAGTTGAAAACCGAACACGTCCGTCTCCCGCGCGCGTCGCGAGCCCGCGATCGCGCCGAAACGCGTCCGGCCCGCGCGACGAAACACCGAGGCGTCGAACCAGAAAAATGGCGGCTGGCGGTCGTGCGCGTCCGACGTGGCTGGGAAAATCTCTCATCCGAAAGGAATAACCGTCGGCGCTTTTGATCGGGGCGATCGGTGAAACGGCGCCCCCGAAACTGAGCGGAATCTTTTGAAAGGCTGCATCCGAAACCGCGTCGCGGTTGGGTCTCCGCTACGCGGAGCGCCCATGGAGGCGTGTGTTTCGCGACCGCCGCCACGAGCCGGGAAGCGCGCATACCTAAAGGCGCGAGACCACGTACGGAGGGTTCGTTGGTTCGCGTTACGAGACTTCCACGCCTCCACACGCACACGACAGCCATCACGCAGTTCGCCACGCCCAGCACACACCATGCCGGCCAATATCGTGAGCAGTAGCTCGCAAACGCACGCGATGCACCGTCGCGTGCGTCAACAAAATCCCGCATCGGGCGTCTCCGGACGCCACGCCGTGGGCGGCCGCGGGGCGGTCGTGCTGAGGTCCGCGGCATTCACCCGCCCGCGCGGGAACGCATGTCGCGTCGTCGTGCCCCACGCGCAGGCTCGCGGCGAGCCTCCCCGCGCGGTGAAGCAAGACGCCGCTATCGCGGACCTCGCGCCGAAACAGCTCCCGGTGGAACAGCGCAAGGTGCGAAATCCGCCCTCTCGGACCCGGCGCGGAGACGCGGACGGGTGTGCGGCGCGCTCGGTTCTCGTGTTTGGCGATCGCGGCGATCACGCTGGATACACAGCGAACGAATTCCGCGCCGCGCGCGCCGCAGGGACGGTCGCGCCCGCCGGAACGGCGCGCGCGCCGGCGCGGCGAGTGCCGATTCATCCGTCCACCACTCGGGAGAGGGGCTCGAGATTCTCGTTTCACGACGCCAGCCGCCGCGACGCGCGTCGCGGATAGAAATTTCGAAACCTCCGACTGACCTCCGACCGACCCCTCCTCGTCACGCCCGCTCCCGCTCGTCACGACCAGATCCTCGAGGCTCTGGCGTCCAACTCCACGGACGAATTCGACGCGGGCGAGGATCCCAACGCGTCGCCGGTGAGCCCCCAGCAGCTCATCGGCGGCACGCCCATCCTGGACCTCTCGGCGTACTCGCTGAACCCGAACGTGCGCATTTTGGCCAAGACGGAGTACCTCAACCCGTCCGGCTCCATCAAGGACCGCATCGCGCAGCACATGCTCTCCAACGCCGAGCGCACGGGCCGCCTGAAGCCCGGCATGACGGTGGTGGCGGCGACGTCCGGCAACACGGGCTCCGCCATCGCCATGGCGTGCGCGCTGCGCGGGTACGAGTACATCGTCATCACGAACGAGAAGACCAGCAAAGAAAAGGTGGACAGCATGAAAGCGTATGGCGGCGAGGTGCTCATCTCCCCCTCCGGCGTGTCCCCGGACGACCCGGAGCACTACCAGAACATCGAGAACCGTCTGTGCGCGGAAAACCCCGAGCTGTACTACGGCGTCGACCAGTACAACAACCCGTTCAACGCCGAGGCGTACGAAGCCACGCTCGGGCCGGAGATCTGGAAGCAGACCGCGGGGGAGGTGACGCACTTCATCGCGGGAGGGAGCACCGGAGGGACGGTCTCCGGCACCGGGCGCTTCCTCAAGTCGCAGAACCCTGACGTGCGCGTGCTCATGGCGGATCCGCGCGGGTCGGTGTTTTGGGACCACGTCGTGAACGGCGTCGCGGCGGAGGATGTCAAGGTGAGCAACGGCTGGGAGACAGAGGGTGTGGGGAAGGACAGCATCCCCGGTTGCTTCGACATCAACGTCGTGGATGGGATGGTGCGCGCCACGGACGAGCACGCGTTCCGCACGTGCCGCGAGGTTGCGTCCAACGACGGCTTGCTCATCGGCGGCTCCTCGGGGTTGAATCTGCACGCCGCGCGCGTGTTGTCTGGCACCGTCGAGGATGGCGCGACCATCGTCACCGTGCTCCCCGACTCGGGCATCAAGTACCTGAGCAAGATCTACAACGACGACTGGCTCGCGACGAAGGGCGTCAAGACCACGGCGCTGTGCGGGGAGGGGCAGGCGTGCGGCGACCTCTACTGGCGCCCGGACATTGTCGACAGCGCGGCGGCGCCCGCGGCGGCGGCGAAGAAGGCGGCGAAGGCGACGGAGGGCGACGACCTGTGGTCGCGCGAGTCGCTCGATCAGGAGATGAACTACCTGCTTGAGATCGCGCCCACGCTGGTGGACTACCACATGGCCAGCGTCTCCGGCACCGAGCGCGTGCACTCGCGCCTGCAGTCGCCCGAAGAGCTCGCGGCGACGTTTGTCGAAGCCGGCGCCGAGCTCGAGCTCAAGGAGAACTCCGAACCGGTGGACATGGACGGCATCAAGCGCGCCGTGCACGCGGTGATGGACAACAGCGTGCGCTCGTCGCACCCGCTGTTCCTGAACCAGCTGTACAGCGGCGTCGACCCCGTCGCGCTCGCCGCCGAGTGGCTCGCCTCGACGCTCAACGCCAACGTGCACACCTTCGAGGTGGCGCCCGTGCTGACGGAGATCGAAAAAGCCGTGCTGGCCAAGACGGCGCGCATGTGGCTGGCGCCCGGGTCGCCCGCGGCGACCCCCGCGCACGACGGCCTGATCGTCCCCGGCGGCTCCCTCGCCAACATGTACTCCATGATCCTCGCGCGCGATCGCGTCGAGCCGGACGCGCGGAACAAAGGTAACAGCGGGAGGCTCGTCGCGTTTTGCTCCGAGCAGTCGCACTACTCGTACCGCAAGTCGGCGCTCGTCATGGGCATCGGCATGGACAACATGATCAAGGTGCCGTGCGACGAGCGCGGCGCGATGATCGCCGCCGAGCTCGAGAAGGCGGTGGAGGCTGCCAAGGCGCGCGGCATGACCCCCTTCTACGCGGGCACGACCGCCGGGTCCACCGTGCTCGGTGCGTTCGACGACTACCAGGGCGCCGCCGACGTGTGCGAGCGCCACGGCTTGTGGATGCACGTGGACGGCGCCTGGGGCGGCGCCGCCGCGCTCTCGGCGGATAAGCGCGCGAAGCACCTGGATGGGTTCGAGCGCGCGGATTCCTTCTGCTGGAACCCGCACAAGATGCTGGGCCTGCCTTTGCAGTGCTCCATCTTCGTCACCAAGCACGAGGGCGCGCTCGCCAAGGCGAACGGCGTGCAGGCGGATTACCTGTTCCAGCCGGACAAGAACAACGCCGGCGCCGACTTGGGCGACCGCACGATCCAGTGCGGCCGCAAGGCGGATGCGCTCAAGATTTGGCTCGCCTGGAAGCACCGCGGCGACGACGGGTTCAGCGACCTCGTCGACCGCGCGTTCGGCCTCGCGGAAGCCGTCGAGCGAGACGTCTCGGAGAGGCAAGTCGGCGACGGCTCGTTCGTGCTCGCCGCCGAGGCGCAGTGCGCGAACGTCGGGTTCTGGTACGTGCCACCGCGCCTGCGGCCGTTCGACCCCGCGACGGCGACGGCGAACCAGCTCGCCGAGATTGGTTTCGTCGCGCCCAAGCTGAAGGATGCGATGCAGCGCGCCGGGGACGCCATGATCGGCTTCCAGCCCATCGACTCCATGAACAAGCCCAACTTCTTCCGTCTGGTGCTGCCCAACCCGCGCCACTTGTCCAAGGACATGCTGCGCGACATGCTCGACCGCATGGACGAGCTCGGGAAGGACCTGTGAGTCTTTTTCGCGACGGGACGAAAAAATACTCGAAAGGGAAGCGCGGGCTATGTTATGTCTCTACGAGACACGAAACTCGTCCTCGGAAGCGGGACACCCTGTACCCTTTAAAGTAGAGCATTTTTAACATTTGAACTATTATCAGAGCACACGCTTGAACGATCGACGCGGCGCGTTCGCGTCAACAGCCTTCTCGTCCGGAACCGGATGCGGCGCGTCCCAGAAGCGTCGCCGAATCCGCCGCGTCGTCGTCGCCGGCGTCGTCGTCGACGGCGTCGTCGGCGTCGTCCCCGACCGCCCCGAGCCGCGTCCCCGCCGTCTCCGCGACGAACAGAGCCGCGAGCGCGGCGAGTGCCATCGCCACCGCCGCGACGACGAACGGCGCCCAGAGCCTCGAAGGCCTCGAGGGCCTCGAAGCCTCGTGCTCTGCCTCGCGGCCGACCGCGATCCCCATCGCGGACGTCCCGGCGAAGGCGCCGACGCGACCCACGGCGCCCAGGACGCCCAGCGCCGTGGCGCGCGCGCGCGTGGGAAAGCTCTCGGCGCTGAGCAGATCGAGCGCGTTCCAGCCGCCCACGGAGAGCGCGTTGAACAGAGACGCGCAGAGCACGAACGCGACCCACCGGTTCGTTCCAGCCGGATCGCCGTCGTCACGCACCGCGCCGTTCCGCGCCGCCGCGACGCCCGCGAACGCCAGCGCGCTCGCGCACGCGCCGCACGCGCCGACGAGTAACGTCTTGACGCGTCCGACGGCGTCCACGGAAAACGCGCTGGCGACGTTCCCGGGCGCGTTGGCGAGGGCGACGAGGAGGTTCTCGAGGTACACGCGCCGCGGCACCGGGAGAGTCTCCTGGCTGGTATCCGCGCCTCGCGCGCTCCGCGCGAAGGACTCCGGGAGCCAGAGCATGGTGCCGTACCACCCGAAGCTCAGCGCGAACCACGTCGCGGCGAGCGCCAGGAACCGCGCGCGCCGCGCCGGCGCGGCGAGCGCGCGCGCCGGGGCGAGAATCTGTATCCCTCCGCGCGCGTCTCTTAAGACCCGCGCCTTCCCCGCGTCCGCGGCGAAGAAGAAGCCTTCGCGGAGCCGGCTGTGCTTCGTGCGCCGCGAGACCGCGCGCATGACCGCCGCGGCCTCCAGGGACCGCCCCCGCGCGCACAGGAAACGGGGGCTCTCGGGGACGCGCGCGGCGGCGGCGGCGGCGGCGACGAGCGCGGGCGCCGCCGCCGCCGCCAGAAACGCACGCCATCCGCGTTTCGGTATGACGATCCAACCCATCGCGGCGGAGTAGACGGAGCCGCACATCCACCCGCTCGCCAGCACGACCACCCCCACGCCGCGCTTCGAGGCCGGGAGGAACTCGGGGAGGAGCGTGAACGCGACGGCGTTCGCGCCGGCGACGCCGATCCCCCCGAAGAACCGACATAGACACAGCGCGCCGAGGTGCTCCCCCACCGCCGACGACGCCAGCGCGAAGAGCCCGTTCAGCAGCAATGACGCGACGAGCGCGGGTCGCCTTCCCACCAGGTCACCCGCGAGGCCCCACGCCACGGCGCCGACGAGCGCGCCGGCGAACACGGCGGAGGTCAGCGCCCCCTTGTCCTCGTTCGAGAGGTGCGTGAGGTTGGGGAGCACGAGCGCGATGGAGAGCACCTCCACCGCGTCCGCGGCGTTTCCGAGGGTCAGGATCAGGGTGAGCCAGACGTGAAAGCTCCCGAAACCGACGAGCTCGACCGCGCGGTCGGAAGTGATCGCCGCAGACTCGTTCGCGGGCTCCTCATCGACCTCGAGTTCAACCTCGGCGAGCTCCTCCCCCGAGGCCATGCGACCCCGCCGCGCGGAGTGGTCTCGAGAAGGAAAAAGCGTCGCTTTTATCGGAAGGTTTGTACTTTTCCGAAATCATTCTTCGCGGCGGCGCAGCCATGGCGGCGACGCGCGCGTTCGACGACGCGGACGAGCGGTGGATGCGCGCGGCGCTCGTCGAGGCAGAGGGCGCGCTGAACCGGTGGGAAGTGCCGGTCGGGTGCGTGGTCGTGCGCGACGGCGAGATCATCGCCACGGGCTCGAACCGAACGAACGAGCTCCGGAACGGCACTAGGCACGCCGAGTTCGAGGCGATCGATGCCGTCTTGGCCAGACCCGAAGTGAACGACGACGCGTCCGCCGCGGGGTTCGACCGGTGCGACCTGTACGTCACGTGTGAGCCGTGCATTATGTGCGCGGGCGCGTTGTCCTTGCTCGGGTTCCGGAGCGTGACGTTCGGATGCGGGAACGACAAGTTCGGGGGAAACGGGAGCATCCTGGCGGTGCACGAGACCGGGTGTCAACCGTGCGGCGTCGCGGCGGCGGCGGCGACAGAACACGCGACGAGCGACGCACACGCGAATGCTTCGTCGACGTACCGTTCCTGGGGCGGTCTGTTCGCGGACCGCGCCGTGGCGTTGCTTCAGGACTTCTACATCCGCGGCAACCCGAAAGCGCCCAAGCCGCACCGACCGCTCGCGCCGGAGGCGAAGGCGCTGCGGTCCGCGAGCGACGCGGGGTGACTAAGAAGGCGTCGTAGCGAGCTCATGGTCGTCGTTCTTTAGCAGCAATAGTCTTTGTTCTTCTCTAGTAGCTAGAAGCTCGTGTTACAACGGTCGCGACCGTGCAGGCGTTCGTGGTCTGTGACGGGTCGTTCGCTGGGACGCGCGACGCGCGCGCGCATTCATCATTCTCCTCTCGCGCACTTTCGCGACTACGATGCCCGCCTCACCTCGATGGTTATCGTGGACTTCCGCGAACGCGCGTCCGGGTCTGTCTCCTCAACGTGCGTCGCAGTGCCGGTGTGGATGCGCGTGACCGTCGCGACGCCCTTTGACTTCAGAATCTCGCTAACCGACGCGGCCGTGCCCACCGCGGCGCCGCTGCCCCACAGCGTCACGACGTCCCGTTTCGCCAAGAACTTTTCCGCGAGACGCACGTAGTGGAACAAAGGCTTCTTCGCGTTGCTCACCATGATCCTATCCCCGTTCGCGCTCGCGGACGGGGCGTCGTCCTCGTCGTACATCCCGCTTGACACGCGAGCGGCCCGCGGGCGCGCAGCGACACCGCGCGTGCGTCACTGACGCGTCCTCGGATCGCCCCGCAGTCGAAACGAACATTCTCACAAGAGATTTCTCGTTCCGACCGAAACTGCGTCACGGCGGCGGCGAATTCGGCACTGCGCGCGGCGCACGACTCTCGCGATGCCGCGCAAGAAAGGCGGCCGGTCGGGGACGCCGGATGGATACTCGCCGTCACCCTTGGGCGAAGAGCCGCGCGGTCGGTCGCGGTCACCGCGGGTCGGCGACTCGCCGCGCGGTTCCCCGCGCGGAGGCCGCAGCCCGACGCGCGAGGCGACGCCGGCTCCGCGTCTCGCGCCCGTCCCGTCGTGGCGCGGGCTGCGGGCGTGCCTGCCGCGGGGCTCCGAGCCGCGCGCGGGCGAGCTCGAGGCCGAGCCCGTGGCGGCCGGCTTCGGCGCGCACGCGCACGTCCTGTTGTCCCCGCGCATGATGACCAACGCGGGCCTCGGGCCGGGGGACTGGGTCGCGCTCGCGGTTCGCGGCGACGCCGACGATGTCGGCGGCGAGAGCGAACGCGCGCCGGATGCGCCGCCGTCCGCCGCCGAAGAAGTTTGCCTTCTCTCCTCGGCGCTTCTCGCGCGGAACCTCCCAGGTCTGGTCGTTTCCGAGCACGCGCACGCACGAGAGACGGCCCGAGACGACGAACGCACGCGTCTCGGGCGGCACGTCGTGCTGGCGCGCGTGCACCCGCACACCGCGGCGTCGTCGCCCGCCGCAATCGCGCTGGCGCGCAAAACGTGGATGTCGCTCGGGCGGCCGTCCGGGGGCGCGAAGTGCTGGGTCTGCCCGCTGGACGTCGCGAAAAGAGCCGACGCGGCGCCAAACGATGGCGATGACGAAAAGCATGACCCGACTCGAGATCCGGAGGCGCGCGCGCCGGACGCGGCGGACGACGATCGCGGACCGTCTCTCGCCGCGCCCTCCCCGGGCGCGTCGTGCGCCTCCGCGACGCTCGCGCTGTGGGCGCTGGAGGGCGGCGCGGCGGCGGGGTCCGCCGGCGACTGGCTCGAGCGCGGGTTGAGGTCTCGATCGGGAGGCTCGAACAAACAGCTCGCCGTACTGGAGTCCCTGGCGCGCCGCGCGCTGGACGGGCGGTGCCTGCTTCCCGGGAACCTGGTGCGCCTGCCCCTGCTCGGCGCCAGTGCTTACTTCCGCGTGGACGACGCCGCGCCCGGGCCGGTGGGCACGGCGACGGCGGTGGCGCTGCGCGGCGGCGGAACGCACCGCACGAACGACGACGCGAGGTCTGAGACAGAACGCGTCTCCGAGACAGAGTCGACCACCGAGTCGACGCCAGCGGACCCGGCGGCCGCCGCGGCGGCGCGCGCGCGGCGCGCGGGCAAGCGTTTCGCCTCCGCGGCGGACGCCGCCGGCGGGTACGCGTCCCTGGGCGGCGTCGACGCGCTCGTCGCGTCGCTCCGCGAATCCGTCGAGCTCCCGCTCACGCGCCCGGAGCTCTTCGAGTCCCTGGGCGTGCGCCCCCCGCGCGGCGTCTTGCTGTACGGCCCGCCCGGCACGGGCAAGACGCGGCTGGCGCGCGCCGCGGCGGCGGCGGCCAACGCCGCGCTGCTGGTGGTGCGCGGGCCCGAGCTGGTGACGGCGGCGGTTGGCGAGTCGGAGGCGGCGTTGCGCGGGGTGTTCGCCGCCGCCGCCGCGGCGGCGCCGTGCGTGGTGCTGCTGGACGAGCTGGACGCCATCGCGCCGGCGCGAGCCGGCGGCGACGGCTTAGGCGGGCGCGGGGACGCGGGGTCGACGAGCGGGGGGGACGAGCGCATGTCCGCGCGCGTCGTCGCCGCGCTCCTCTCCGCGCTGGACGGCGCCGACGCGGGCTCGGAGCGCGACGAGGCGCCTTTGCGCGGCGTGGTGGTGGTGGCCACCACCAACCGCCCGGAAGCCGTGGACCGCGCGCTGCGGCGGCCCGGCCGGTTCGACCGCGAGATCGAGGTGGGCGTGCCCACGCCCTCGGCGCGGCGCGAGATCCTGGAGAAGCACCTTCTTTCGCTGCGCCACGAGCTCACCGAGGCGCAGAAAGACGCGCTGGCGCGGGACGCGCACGGCTTCGTCGGCGCCGACGTGGCGGCGCTCTGCGCGGGCGCGGCGATGCAGGCGCTCAGGCGCGCCGTCGCGGCGCGCGAAGAAGCAGGCGCGGACGCCCTGGCGTCCGCGCTCGGGTCCTCGCTGCGTCTCGACCCGGACGCGCCGAGCGCGCCCTCGGCGGCGGGCGCGGCGGCCGCCGCAGACGCGCGCGCGCGCCGCGTCACCTTCGCCGACTTCGCGGCGGCGCGGCGGAGGACCAAGCCGAGCGCGCTGCGCGAGGTGGCGGTGGAGACCCCTCGGGTGGCGTGGGACGACGTCGGCGGGCACGCCGCGATCAAGCAGCAGCTGCGCGAGGCTGTGGAGTGGCAGGAGCGTCACGCGGACGCGATGCGCCGCGTGGGCGCCGTTCCGCCCGCGGGGACGCTCCTGTACGGCCCGCCGGGGTGCTCCAAGACGATGCTGGCGCGCGCGGTGGCGTCGGCGTCCGGGCGCAACTTCATCACCGTCAAGGGCCCGGAGCTGCACAGCAAGTACGTGGGCGAGTCGGAGAAGGCTGTGCGCGCGCTCTTCGCGCGCGCCGCCGCGTCCGCGCCCTCGGTGATCTTCCTGGACGAGCTGGACGGGCTCGTCGGGCGCCGGGGGGGGGGTGAAAGCGGCGGCGGGCCCAGCGCGTCGGATCGCGTCCTCACGCAGCTGCTCGGCGAGATGGACGGTTTGGCCGCCGACGCGCGGCGAGCGCGCGGCGACGGCGACGCGAACTCGCGGTCGTCCGTATCCGTCATCGCGGCGACGAACCGCCCCGACCTGGTCGACCCCGCGCTGCTCCGCCCCGGGCGTTTCGACCGCACGCTCTACGTCCCGCCGCCGACCGGCTGGGAGGACCGCGCCGCCGTCTTGGCGCGCGCGGCGCGAAACACGCCGCTGGCGCCGGATGTGGATCTGCGGGTGCTCGCCGACGGCACCGCGGGGTACACCGGCGCGGACCTGCAGGCGTACGTGCGCGAGGCTGCCATCTGCGCGCTCGAGGAGGACCTCGAGTCGACGCGGGTGTGCGCCAGACACTTCACGGCGGCGGCGGCGCGCGTTCCGCCGTCGCCGCCGGTCTCCGCGGAGACGGCGGCGGCGTACGCGTCGTTCGAGCGCGCGGGGACGGCGGCGTAGGACGCGCGCGAACTCTGAGGGTCTATTCATAATACGTAATAGGTATATGCGCTCGTATTATAATACTCGAAACGTCGCGGGTCACGCGCGACGGCCGCGGACGGCACGCGTCGGGCTCGTCCTTCCCGCCGCGTCGCGGTTCCGCGCGGTCAGCACAACAGCGCGACGGCGACCACCACCGAGCCTCCGCCGCTCGGGGTCCACTCGACTGACAGAGTTTCGACGTCCGCGAGCTCGGGCAGGGCGGCCTCCCAGCGCTCGGGCGCGGCGTCTTCCGGGGCGTCCGTGAACACCGCGACGACGTGCGGCGGTTTCGGACACTCCACGAGCTCCGCTTTGAGCTCGTGCATGCCGAGCCCGCCCACCTCGTGCGCGCCCAGTGCGAGCACCTCCACGCGCACCAAGCCGTCCTCGGGGTCGGGATCGAGCCGGCCTGCGGAGCGTCTCGCCTCGACGCGCACCACTTTGAGCTCCCGAGGGGGGCGCGTCGGGGTGGTCACACTCGACTGGAGACCGTCCAAAACAAGGTGGCTCAGGTCGGCGTTGGTGTGCACCAGCTCCTCGAACGGCGCCAGGGGAGGGTCGTCCCCGCGCGACATCGCGCGAGCGCGCGCGCGCCTATTCGTCGCAACACACAGAACTCTCGATGAAGAAGCCTGCTGCGAGAAAACTAACACCAGCAGAAACTGTACGCCCACTCCTCATGGCAGTGTAGATAGATAGATATCTGCAGACCCGGTCTACGGCTACCTATTTTCCTTCCCCCCTTTCCGATTTGACAGCTTTTCATGACTGGAAGCTATACAAAGAAAACGTGTATTAGGGTTATGCGAATGCGGACATTTATGCGAATGCGCAGACAGAATAGACACTGAAAGTACTTTCTAGACACTCCGTTCACTCTCGGATACTACACGGGGCGCGTCTCCTCCGAAACCAGAGCCCAGACGCGCCGTCCTCGCGCGCAGCTTCGGCCTGGCCGAGCTCATCACCGCCGTTGAGCGCGGAAATTGACGAGGTACCGACGCTCGCGGTCCCGGCGCTCGCCCGTTCGCTCGCGTGAAGCGCTGGATTATTTTTGGTGGGACTCCTGTGCGGTGTTTTATCCCGCCCCGCGCGAACGATGTCGGTGCCGGGACCGCCGACCGCCCACACCGCGGGCGAGAAGACGCCCAAGCGACCCCGCGGACGCCCTGTGGGAAGCAAAAACAAACTCCGAGTCGCGATGCCCGTCGGGACGCCGACCGCGCATGTCGTGCACACGCCCGCGGCGGGCCGGAAACGCGGTCGGCCGCGCAAGTCGCTCGCGCCCGTCTCTGCCGTCGCCAGGAGCCCGGTGAGCAGCCCCACGGCGCCCTCGGCGATGCCGGCGCCGGAGCCCAAGAAGCGAGGCAGGCCCCGCAAGAATCCGATCGCCCCCCCCGCGGCTCCCGCGGCGGCGGCGGCGGCCAGGAGCCCCGCGGCGGCGGCGGCGACCGCCTCCCCCGCGCGCGCGCTCATGGATCCCGCGCCCGCGCCGAAGAAACGGGGCTGGCCCCCCGACCCAGACGCGGCGGCGAGAAGGGCGTCGAAAGCCGCGGCGGCGGCGGCGGCGCGCTCTGACGCCTCCGGACGTCCTCTCGGCAAGCGCCCGGTGGGGCGCCCGAGGAAGAACACGAGCGTGCAGAGCCCGGCGGGCCTCGGGTCCCTGGGTGGGTCCCCCATGCCCATAGCTGGGCTCGTGCAACCGCCGAGCGCGCGCGGCGCGGGCCTGGACGACCCGGTCGCCGCGCTCACCGAACCTGATTCGCACGCGAAGAAACCGAGCAAACCCAGCCACACGCGCGTGGCGTCCGCGAGCGGCACCCCGGACAAACGGCGGAAACTCGCCCCTGGGACGGGGACGGGGACGGGGAAGGGGACGGGGACGAGGAAGGGGACGGGGGCGGCGTCGCCGGTTTCGCCGCGGAACCCGCCGAGCGCGGGCGCGGCGCGGCGGGACGCGGTCGCCGACGCGCGCGCGGCGGGCGAGACAGATTCGGACGACTTCGATCTGGACGCCAATGTTGAGGGCGCGCGCGGCGGGGCGCGGCGCCACCCCGGCGGCGGCGAGGAAAAGCACGCCGAGCGCGAGTCGAAGCTCTCGCGGGCGAAGCTCCTCGGCGGCCGCGGCCGCGCGTCGCTCGGCGCGGACGAGGGCTTTCTCCCCGCGCCCCTCTCCGGCGGCTTGGTTTCCGGGTTTCTGCACGCGAACGCGACGCTGCACGCACCGGGGGCGCGCGGCCTTTCCGCGGGCCCGTCTTCCTCGCTTCTCGACCACCGCGTCGCGACGAACGTGGACTACATGGGCGCGGACGTGGTGCGCGACGAGCCGCAGATGGACCCCGTCGTGAAGGTGTTCTGCACGCACACCGAGCCCAACTACTCGCTGCCTTGGCAGCGCAAGCGGCAGAGCGCGTCGACGAGCTCGGGGTTCATCATCGACGGGCGGCGCGTTTTGACCAACGCGCACTCCGTGGAGCACCACACGCAGGTGAAGCTGAAGAAGCGCGGCGACGATAAAAAGTACGTCGCGCGCGTCCTCGCCATTGGCGTCGAGTGCGACCTCGCGCTGCTCACCGTGGACGACGCGTCGTTTTTCGACGGCGTCGCGCCCGTCCGGTTCGGGCGGTTGCCGTCGCTTCAGGACCCGGTGACTGTCGTCGGATACCCGATCGGAGGCGTCGCCATCTCCGTCACTTCTGGCGTCGTGAGCCGGATCGAGGTCACGGCGTACTCGCACGGCTCTTCCGAGCTCCTCGGTTTGCAAATTGACGCGGCGATCAACAGCGGGAACTCGGGCGGGCCCGCGTTCAACGTGCGCGGCGAGTGCGTGGGCGCGGCGTTCCAGAGCCTGAAGCACGACGACGCCGAGAACATCGGCTACGTCATCCCCTCGCCCGTCATCGTGCACTTCCTGCAGGACTACGCGCGGAACGGGCGGTACACCGGCTTCCCCACGCTCGGCTTGGAGTGGCAGAAGCTGGAGAACCCGGACATGCGCAAGTACCTCAAGGTGCGCGAGGCGAGCGCGTCGTCAGCGGCGCCGGGCGTCGGAGGAGACGGCGGCGTGTATGTGCGCCGCGTCGCGCCGACGGCGGCGGTTGGCAAGTTCATCAAACCCCGGGACGTGCTCTTGACGTTCGACGGCGTGCCAATCGCCAACGACGGCACCGTGCCGTTCCGTACGGGCGAGCGCATCTCGTTCCACTACCTCGTCTCTGAAAAGTACGTGGGCGAGCGCGCGACCATCACGTACGCGCAAAACGGCAAGACGCGCGTGGCCACGCTGCAGCTCTCGTCCACGCCGCGGCTGGTGCCCGTGCACATCAACGGCGTGCCGCCCACCTACCTCATCGTCGCGGGCTTGGTGTTCACCGTCGTGTGCGTGCCGTTCCTGAAAAGCGAGTACGGCAAGGAGTACGACTACGACGCGCCCGTCAAGCTGCTGGACCGCATGATGCACGAACACGCCACCGAGAAGGGCCAGAACGTGGTGGTGCTGTCGCAGGTGCTGGCGTCGGACGCCAACATCGGATACGAGGACATCGTGAACACCGCCGTGCTCGGGTTCAACGGCACGGCGATCAAGGACCTCAAGCAGCTCGCCCGGATGGTGGAGACGTGCACCGACGAGTTCCTGCGGTTCGAGCTCGAGCACGAGCTGCTGGTCGTGCTCAAGCGCGCGGCGGCGCACAAGGCGACGCGCGACGTGCTCGAGACGCACTGTATCCCGGAGGCCAAGAGCGCCGACCTGAGGTGAGGAACGAGCGAGGCGCGCGACGCGAAAGTATTTATCGTATCTCGTAGTCCACGGCGTTTTCGCGACTTTTTAACGCGGACGTCGATCGTCGATCGGTGTAATTTATGCATAACTTCACGAAACGCACGCACGCCGCCGCGCGGCGCTACGACCGCTGCAGGTCCCTCTGCCACCTGGCCAGCAGGAAGTCGCCGAGCACGCTTCGGTTCGCGGCGGGGTCCTCGCGCTCGGCGAGCTCCGCCGGCGGCGGCGCCGAAAACGAGCCGCCGCCGCCGAAAACGCGAGCGCCGGTTTCCAAAGCCGCCGCGAGCCCCGCGTCCGCCGGCGCGCTCGCCGCGTTCTCGGCGCCCATCGCGGCGAGTCGCTCCATGGATCTGGCGAGGAACCGCGCGCACGCCCCGGGCGCGGCCTCCTCGAGCTCGGCGAGCGCGCGGGATACCGCCGCCACCGCCGCTTCGGCGGCGCGCGCGTCTCTGGCGCTTCGCGCCGCCGCCGCCGCCGCGGGCTCGAGCACGTCGCGCAAGGCGCGCGACGGTTCCGGAGTCGGCGTTTCTTTCGGAGACGACACGCGTCGTCGCGTCGGTTCCGTCGGCGACGAAGACACGACGGGAGACGACCTTTTCTCCGCGGCGGCGGCGGGCAGAGAGACGCCCATCCCACCGCTGGCCCGTCTCGGATGCGAAGGCACGCGCGGCGCCCTCGCGGCGGCTCCGCCGGGGTCGCCGCCGCCCGGACTCGACCCCGACCCCGTGGGGCTCGACTCCGAGGGGCTTCCCCTGGGGTTGGCGCTGGGCACGGTCAAAGCGTCCGGAGGCTGCTTCCCGAACCGACGCCCGATGGTTCCGTCGCCGAAGTCCCACGAAGGCGCGGGCGCGTGCGGCGGCGCCGGAGAGATCGGCGGCGCGGGCTCGGGTCTGGAGGACGACGCGTCGCCGGCGAAGGGCTCGCGTAGCGGAGCTCGAGCGTCGGGCGCCTTCGTCGTTTCGGCGCCGATTTTGTCGTTTCGCGCGTCCCGCCGGTCGCCGCGCGCGCGTCGGTGTTCGCCCGCGGTGCGCTCCCGCACGCGGCGTACGAGCGCATCTCTGCTCTCCGGCGCCTCCGCGATGAAGCGCGCGTTGGCCAAATCCCGCGCGCGCGGCCTTCGCCCCGACTCCTTCTGCAGGCACTGCGCGACGAACTCTTTGAACGCGGGCGAGAAGTCCCCGTCCAGCCTGGGGGGCGGGTTCTTCGGAATGAAGAACAACACGCGCATCGGGTGCATGTCGCTGTACGGTGGCGAGCCGGTGGCCATCTCGATGGCGGTAATACCGAGGCTCCACACGTCGGCTTTGCTGTCGTAACCCTCCTCGCGTTGTTGAATCACCTCCGGCGCCATCCAAAAAGGCGTCCCGGTAAACGTCTTGCGCTTGTTCCCACCCACGGTGTGTGTCATCTGCCCCGCAACCCCGAAGTCCGCCAGGCGGACGTGCCCCTCCGCGTTGAGCAGCACGTTTGCCGCCTTGACGTCGCGGTGAATCTTACCCTCGCCGTGCAGGTACGCCAGCGCCATGAGCAGGTCGCGCAGCACCACCGCGCACGCCTCCTCGGGGAGCGGGCGGTCTCGCACCAGGTCCGCCACCGAGCCGCCGGCCATGTACTCCATGGCGATCGCCAGGCGCGTGGAGCCCTCGCACAACCACGACCCGAGGTACTTGGTCACGAAGGGGCTGTCGATCTGCGCCAGCGTCGCGATCTCGCGCTGGATGTCCTCCACCTCATCCTCAGCATCCTCCAAATCCACGAGCTTCACCGCGACCGTGTCGCCGGTCAGACGGTCCACCGCGCGATGCACGTCCCCCGACTGCCCGCGACCGATGCGCGAGCCCAGCTCAAAGCGCTCGCCCGTCAGCGCCATGACGGCCGGGCCTGAAGCGGAGGCCGCACGAGTGGCGTGCCTGTGCTTGTGGACGGCGCGCGCGGGGTGCGCTTTGAGAGGCGCGCGGTGAAGGAAAAGAGAGTGCTCTTGGACTGTTGGATGTAAGGAGAAAAGAATGTTTCGCGTTCCGAATCGCGCCCGCGGCAATGGCGAGCTCTACGAACCACGGACTTTTGATCACTCTAACGCCCCCACGCACACCGTCTACCAGTCAAACCTCTTCAGCGTGGTCTCCGCCTCCAGCAGGTCCTTCTGCACCTTCTTCCTCCGGTAGAAGATGGGGCAGTCGCGCGATGTGCAGAGGACGTCCTGGTGCAGGCTGCCCTGGCAGCGCTGGCACTGCGTCCAAAGCCTGTTGAAGTCGCGCTCGAGGCCGTTCACGGCATCCAGCGCCTTCTGCAGGTGCTCGGGCTCCTTCGCCAGGCAGTGCGTGCACAGCGACCGCGACTGCTTCTCGTCCGTGATGGACGCGCGGCAGCCCACACAGGAGAGGCGCACCTTGGCGAACTGCATGATCCCCCCCGCTTTGCTGCTCGGCGTCGGCTGCGCGATGGACAGCGTGTGGTCTCCCTTCAGGAGCTTGGACTTGGCGTCCTTCATGATCGGGTCGAAGATCCGGCACAGCGGCTTGTCCAGGTAGTGGTCCAGGTAGTGCTGGTAGTCGATGGGCAGGTTGTTTTCGAGCGCGTAGATCGGGTCCTCCGACTTCTCGAACCCCTTGGCGTTCTTGGCCGCTTTGACGATGACGTACGCGATGCGGTCGCCCACCACCGGCGCCGTCGCGGGGTCGCGCTCCTTCATGCGCTTCGCCAGCTCGACGTGCGCGGCTTTGTTGTCGTACTTGTCCGCCTCCTGCGTCAGGCCCTTGGTCACCACCAGCAGCGAGAGGTCCATTCGGTTCATGAGCAGGTCGGAGATGGTGCGCTTGACGTATTCCACGGCGCCCGGCACGTCGCGGTCGATGAGAATCTTGCGCAGGCACGTCTCGATCACCTGCCTGACCAGCAGGCAGTTGTCGCGCCGCACCGTCTCGATGCCCTTCGTGTCCATGTAGTCGTGCTTCTCCGGCTTGGTCCACAGCAGCCCGGCGTACCGCTTCTTCGAGATGAGCAGGTACGGGTAGTACACCTTCTCGAACTCCAGCTTGATGGGCTTGATGAACGTCGCGCTGACGTGCTCGGCGGCTTCCTCCCCCAGCCGCATCGCCTCCTTCAGGTCCGCGACGTTGAACTTGATCATCACGGAGTCCGTGTCGCCGTAGATGACGTCCGCGTTCGCGGCGTAGCCGTTCGCGGTGTTGTACCGCTTCAAAACCAAGTCCCGCGTCTGGTCGATCATGTCGCGGCCGAAGGATGTCGTGGAGGAGGAAATCTCGAGGCACGGCAACGCGCCCACTGTCGCGCCCGTGAACCCGTACACGCTGTTCGCCGAAACCTTCAACGCCAGCTGGCGACCGTCCAGCACGGCCTTCTCCAGCGGGTCCTGCGCCTTCTTCAGGTCCGCCTTCGCGCGTTTGCGCGCGGAGAGCAGCTCCTCGAGAATCTCGGGCAGGATGCCTTTGGTTTTGTTCGCGCGCACGAAGACGTCGCCGGTGGGCGACTTGGTGAGGTCCTCGTTTTCAAGTCGGCCAACGGCGTCCGGAGGCACGAGCGTGCTGTAGCACAGGTTGTGCGCCATCATGATGGACGGGTACAGCGACGCGAAATCCAGCGTCGCGATCGGCACCTCGTAGTACCCCGCCTTGGCGTCCAGCACGGTCGCGCCCTCGAACGCGACGCCCCCCTCCGCCTGGTCGCCCTGCCCCTTCTTGGGCATGTGCGGCACGAGCAAACCGCGCTGCGCGGCTTTGCGCAGGATCTGCGACATCACCTTGATGGACTGCCCGCGCGAGAGCAGGAAGGACAGAGGCACGCCGGTGACGCGCGCCATCTCGATGTAGTTGTACATGTACATCAACTTGTCCAGGAGGCGCTGCGGCAAATACGCGTCCTTCAGGCAGTACACCGCCAAACGCCGGCGGGTCTCGGCGTTCCCGGCTTGCAGTTCGGAGATGGCGCTGTGGTGCACGTCCTCCTTCTGCTCGCCCAGGAAGTGCGCGGAGACGCTGTTCAGGGAGTAGCTCGACAGCTTGTGATCTCTCTGCACCGCCTGGAGCAGGTCGAACTGCACGCGCCCCTCGATGGTGATCTCTTTGCTGTCGCGCGTGCCGTAGGCTTTGCTGGAGAAGGTGGTGTCCTTCATGCGCAGCTTGCTGCCGATCATCCGCCCCCAGTACGGGAAGTCCTCCACGCCCAGCGTCGCCGCGCGGTTGATGAGGTACGGGAAGTCGAAGTTCACGATGTTGTACCCGATGAGCAGATCGGGGTCGGTGCTCCGGAAGAATTTCCCCCACGACCGCAGGAGCTCGCGCTCGTCCGAGAAACACAGCACGTCCGATCCGACGATGGGCGCGCACGTGTCGAGGGTCCAGATGGCGCGGATCGCCGGCTTGTCGTCGCCCTGGCAGGTCACCATGGTGGCGATCTGGATCACGGGGTCGTGCTCAGCGTCGGGGAAGTGGCCCTTGCGCCCCGCGCACTCGATGTCCACGGACAGAATGCGGAACGGCGCGAGCTTGCTGTACTGGCCCTCCGGCGCGTGCGACACCACCGCGTCGAACCGCACGTCGCACTCGTACTGGCACATGGACTGTTTCTTCAGCCTGTGCGCGTACCCGCCCGCGGGAAGCTCCACCCAGTTCCCACCCACCACGCCGCGGTCCACCATGAACCGCAACGTGTACAGCACGTTGCTCTCGTACGTCTGGAAGCACAGCGCGGCGTGGTGCAGGCCGGGGACGTGCAGACCCTGCTTCTCGAGGATGCCGCGCGCCGTCGCGACTTGGTTGGGCAGCGTACACGTGATCTTGACGAACGTGCTCGTCTTGCCCTCCTGGTAGTACATCAGCGACTGCTTCCCGCGCACCACTTCCACGGCGCTGATGAACACGCTGCTCCGGTTCGGGCCGCCGCCCCTCTGCTGCTGCGACACGACCTCGTTCAGGTTCTTGCGGAAGCCCTCACACATGCCGTCGGTGAATGAGTCCGGCACCTTGGCGTAGAAGTACGGCTCGAAGCCGTGCACGTGCACGCACACGGAGTTGCCTCCCGCGGTGACGCCGAAGATGCGCAGCATTGCCGCGGGCCCCATGGCCTTGCGCTGCGGACCCAGCATAGCGTGCGGCTCGCTGATGACATAGTCGATGTCCAGCTGCTGGAACACGATGGCGTCCTTCGCGGGGTCCATGGGGGGCGCGGGCTTGCGTTTCCAGTGCTCGCGCTCGGCGTCCGCGACGATCATCTGCGGGGGCGTTCGATGACATTCGTTCGGCGTTCGTTCGGACGGTCGCGGTGTTCACGGTCAGCGAGATGGGACGCGGCGCGCGCGGGGGGCATCGTGTAGGCGACCCGGGGGGTTGCGGGTGCACCCAGAGTCCGGAAAGTTTCAAAAACGCGCGCGTCAGATGCCGACCGGCTCGCGTCGCGATCGGCCTCCCACGCGTACCTTCTGGTCCATCACGTCGTTCAGGAACACGTCCTCGTCGTCGGGGTCCTCGTACTCCTCGGGAAGCATGGGCTCGGAGTCCATGAACTCCTGGCCGGGACCGCCATACGCGCGCTTAGCGTCGGGGCCTCCGCCCTCGCCCGGTCTCTTGCTCATGGTTCAAAAATACCCGCAAGCGTCAGCCCGTCCGAGGATCGTGTCTCGTGAAGCTCGCCCGCGGGTCGAGGGCCAGCCTTCGCCAATCTTTACTGCGACGCGGTCCGCACGTGCGCGCGTGCTCGGTCCGACTCGTGCGTCTCCGCCTGGCGCGCGTGCCGAGCGGTGTGGGCCGAGGGTAGATCGCGCGCGCTCCACAGGGTGCTCTTTTTATTTTCGGCTCTTCCTTGAGAGCGGCAGTGCGACTCTGCGAGCACTCGCACCTGCGTTCTTCGGTTTCGCAGCGCGTCGCAGACTCTGCCGCCGATTCGTCTGCTGACGTCAGATCAACCAGCGGTCGACAGGTTTTTAGAGCACAGGTAAATAGTCTGAGACGGGAGCAACTCGTCGCCCAATCGTCGCAAAAGAAAAATGTCTTTTCCCGGGCAAACAGACAGAGCGCCGAAAAATGGTCCCCTCGGTTTTCCGGGGGGATTTTTCGCTTCACCGCGTATGGCTCCGGAGTGTCGCAAATCCGTCCGGGCGCTTTAGGAATATCTTGGGTCGGGGGACAGCGAAGCACGTCGCAGCGTCGAGCGGGCTCTGCTTGTGTGATTCGACACACGCAGCCCGACGTGCCACACTCAACGGCGCCGGTGACACGGCGAGGGGTCGGGGTCTCTAGCGGAGCTAGGGGAAGTACAGGCGCAAAGGGGTCGCGCAGGCGTGAGCGAGGTCGTTTCGGGGAAGGGAACGACGCTTCGCGGCTGGAAGGCGGTCTTCCGGAGGTGCGCGCGCGTACGACAATATTCCCGCCTTTCGTGTTTGGCCATCGCCGGGCGTTCCCGCCCGCGGCGCAGACGAGCGAACGCGGCGCGCGACGAGTTTTTCGTTCGGCGCACGGGCCGGGGGGCTGCTTTACGCTTTGGAGCACGACTCAGACGCGCATCGCGGGGATTTTCCCGCCCGATAACCCCTCGATGCGCGCGTTCCCGCCTTCCCCGAGACGCGAGGCGATGGCGAGTTTTTTTTACGGAAGGTCTCGCCGGTTTACCCGGAACGCGCCACCCCTCGTCGTTCGCGGCGCCGCGCGCGATGGGTTCGGGCTCATCGTCGCCGAAACACTCACGGCTCGGCTTGTGCGGGTTCCCGCGCGACGCGATTCGGAGAGATACTCCCAATTGGCTCTTCGCGGCGGTCTGCAGACCGTAGGTTCCGTCGCCCGACCGCTGGTCTGACCGACTTTCTTTCTCCCTCGTCGCTCTGTTTTTCCCCACTGACGGTTCAGCCACCAAAAAGTGCGCGGCGAATCGAAACGCGCTGGGACCTTCGAAGGTCCGGACGTGAGGTACGCGCGTGCGCTCGACGATTTCCCGGCGACGAGAGGCGCGATGCCTAATCGGCTCCGCATGGTCGGCCCTCGCGCGCTCGAAACCGCGAAACGGGCCCCGATCGGCCCGCCGCGGCCCGCTTCCGGCGCGCATCCCACCGCGCGATTTCCGTCCCTGACAAACTTCCCCGACGTTCCGACGCCCTGGCAGAACACGCACGGCCCGAAGGCTTCTCGGTCACGAGAACCAGCGTGGCGGTGGGTGACTGCGCACGAGTCGAGAAGTCGGCTCGCGCGCGCGTTTCGAACATGGCCACGGTGCGTGCGACCCCCGATGCGTTCCTCCGCGCAGCACTCTCGCGCGCGCGGCCGCTCGTGCCGCGCGAAAGCCCGGACGCTCCGCCCCTTCGCGCCGCGATGCCGCGCGCGCCCCCCGAGCGCGACACGCGTGCGCGTTTTTTCCGAATCCCACGAAAACTTCGGGTGCCGCGCGCGCAGACTCTCAGCGCCGAGCTCGAGTGTCCACCTCGACCCCGTAGATTTTAGATTTTACGGGTTGCTCGAACGCGAGACTGACGCGTTTCTCTTTGCAAAATGGAAAAAACGAAAAAACCAGACCGCGCGGGTCGGGCTCGCGCCCGATGAGACCGGACTTCTGCCCGGCATTCCCGGCAAGCGCTGCGCGCACTGCAACACGCAGACCACGCCTTTGTGGCGCAACGGCCCGGACGGCGCCAAGACGCTGTGCAACGCGTGCGGCGTGCGCGACAACCGCCGGCACGCCAAGACGCGGGGCGCGCCGGCGCGCCCGCGCCCGCGCAAGCCCGAGCCCGGCGTCGCCGCGACCACCGCGCGCCTGAAGAAGGCGGCGGCGGCGGCGGCGGCGGCGGCGGAGCTCGGCGAGGACGCCGCCGGGGGCCGCCGCAGCGCGCGCTGGAATGCCGGGCTCCTGACCAAGCGCGCCAAGGCTGAGTCGCGACTGGACGAGGCGGCGCGCCGCGCGCAGAAGCGCCGGGGCTTGGGCGGCGCGCCGCTTCACGACGCCCCCGGCGCGGACGTCGGCGCGGACGGCACCATCTTCACGCCCACCTCGGTGGACGTCGTGGACTACGACGCCGGCAACGACGGCGCGTTCGTGCCCTCTGCGTCGTACGTCTCGGCGCGCCCCCGCGGCGCGGTGGGTCGCTTCGCGCCGGGCGGCGCGGCGCCGCTGTACGACGCCACCGCCGCCGACGAGGCGTGGCTCGCGGAGACCAACGCGGGCCGCCCCGCGCACGAGCACCTGCGCGAGCGCCAGCTCGAGCACCTCTTCGACGTGTTCGAGGAGGCGAGCTGGCACTCGGGGTCCGTGCCCGGCGACGCCGCGGAGGCGTACGACGTGCTCGGGTACGGC
>MDSV01018511.1_pt1 | contig 26997 bp, 23 predicted proteins | sample 810851 | NCBI WGS metagenome assembly MDSV01 (sample SAMN05326640, study PRJNA326480) | marine metagenome | isolation source: seawater | place: Atlantic Ocean: North East | collected 2012 | reverse complement strand
GTTTCATCAATAATTTTTATTTTTCCATTAACCAATAATAATGAAGTTAATAATATTTCATCATAAAAGTATCTATCAGGACATAAATAAATCTTTTCATATTCAAGAAGCTGATTAAATGATTTTTTAAATATAGAAGTTTTCCAAACATTTTGTGTAATAGATCTTGGGTGTTGCATAAATTTCTTAAATCTTTTGACAGCATTTGAGTCTAAAAAATTATAACTATCATAGTCATAGATTGTTTGTATTTCATTATCTAATTTATTAAGTTCAAATAAATATGCCTTTCCTCTTGCAGAAGATATCTTTTTATTTTCATCTAAAAAATTTATACAAGAGTTCAATCCACTTATATGATGATAATCATCATCTCCTGAAAAAGTTACATAATTAGTTTTTATAAGATCTACATATTCTTTAGTAGCATGTAGTGGTGTATATTTTGAATAAACATGTTTAGCAGATAAATTAGTATATGAATTGATTAATTTTTTTTGTTCTGAAAAAATATTAGTTTCAGAGCTATCTATAATGATTAAATGACCTTTATATTTTGAATTTTTATAGTAATTCAAAAGACGTTCTAAAAAAAACAATCTATTTTTAGTTGGTATTATAATTGTTAAATCCATAGATTGCTAATATTTATATATATATTAAAGATTATTAAATAATAATGAATTATTAAAATATGAAAAGAATTTATTTCTCTATAATAATGTGCTGCTATAATTCAGAAAAATATTTAAATGAAACTTTACAAAGTATATTAAGTCAAACCCATACTAATTATGAACTAATTATTGTAGATGATGGATCAACAGATAATACATCAAATATTATTAAAAATTTTAAAGAACAAAATTCTTATATTGATTTAAAATATTTTTATAAAAAAAATACAGGATTGGCTAGTTCAAGAAATTATGCAATTGATAAAGCAAGTAATGAGTGGATAGCTATAATAGACCATGATGATATTTGGTTAAAAGATAAACTTGAATTTCAAAATAATGAGATATTAAAAAATAAAAATAAAAAATTATTTTTTTCAGACTTTTATATATTTAAAAATAATATTAAAAAATCTAGATTTGAAATTTTTAAAGAAAAAGATAATTTTAATACTGTTGAACTAGATTTAACACCATTTAAAGGTTATTTAAATCTAATAATTCATGGATGTTTTATTGGATCTTCTACTGTAATATTTAATAAAAATATAATTAATAAAAATAATTATTTTGATCAAAATTATAAATTTTTAACTGATTATATTTTTTTTATAAACTTATCTAAAGATTATGAAATACATTGTTCTGATAAAATATTAAGTATTTGGCGTAATCATAATGATCAAGCAACAAACAAAATGTCTAAATTATATTATTTAGAAATGTTTGCTCTTTATAAAAATATAATCTTAAAAGAGAATTTAAAAATATTTATTAAGATAACTATTTTAAAAAAATTTATTAGATTATTGTTATCATTTATGTATAATTTGTATCTCAAATGAAAAAAATTATAGTTTTTTATGCCGTAAGTGAAAAACATATTAAAAATTATTATAATTTAAAAAATAATTTGAATAATTATGATTTTATTTTAGTTTATGATAAAAATATAAATTATAAAGTAATAAATAAATATAATGATAATTTTTATATACTTAACTCTAATTTTTATAAAATAATTAAAAAAAAACTTAAATATATTTCCTTTTTATTTTTAAGTACTAATCAAGCAAGATTTGATCCTATGTATCTCTCTTATTTCTTTATTAAATATAATATCCCCCTAATAGCATTGCAGGAAACACATCAATTTTATCTTCATAACGATGAAATGAATAATTATATTCTTCCTTCAGATAAATATTTGGTTAGTTCAAATTTTGAAAAAAATAAATTTATTAATTATGGTTATGATGAAAAAAAAATTGAAGTAATTGGTTGGAATTATTCTTATGGGACTAATAGCAATATTACTAAAACATTTAAAAAATATGCTTTATTTATTTTAAATGCCTCTAAAGACATTAATCCAATTAGCCCTGAAACTACAAAGATACAATTAGATTTAATTAAAAAACTTTATCAAGAAATTGGTAATAAATTCAAAATTATTGTAAAACTTCACCCTGCAGAAATTGATAAAAATAATAAAATAATAAAAAAAAATTCTGATAAAAATATATCTATTGTTTTTGATGAATGTGATACTTTGTCTCTTATAAAAAATGCTTCAGTAATTTTTTCTACTGGGTACACTCAATCAATTTTAGAGTCAATTTATCTTAATAAAAAAATAATTATTTACCCAATTGAAAAAAATATGAATCTTATTTCAGATACAAAAAATATTATTCACTCGTTTGATAATTTAAGCAATATAATAAATAAATATGATTTTAATGAATTAAAAAGTATATATAAAAAAAATGAATTAGAAAAAACTAAAGATAATTATCTTAGCTATTTAAATAAATCAATATCGGATTTTGAATTTATCAATCATAATGAGTCTAAAGTTATTAATTTAATAGAGCTATCATTTTGGTTCTTTTATATAGGCTATAAAAAAAAATCAAAGTATATAATAAATTTATTATTTAAATTTGAAAAAAAGAAATATATAGAAATTTTAGAATCTATAAATAATGTTTATTGTAATAATTATTCATTAGTTGATATCGAGTGCATTTTTTCTTTTTTAAAAAATAAAAACTCATATTTTGTTTTTAAATATATATTAATTTCTAAATTTTATAAAAATATATCCATTAATATCTATAAATTAAATCATTTTTATGAAAATGATCCAAAATATTTATCAAATATATTTTTTAATAATTATCAAGATTTTTTAAATTTTCTATTATATAAAAATGAAGTAAATAAATTTAAAATATTATACAATAATCATTTGATTTCTTATCCAAAATTATATAGTGCCAAAAGCAATGTACATAAATTGTATTTATTATTAAGAAGTAATTATTTAATTATTAATTATTTACCTTTTTTTAAAACAATTAATTATTTATTCTATAAAAAATTATTTATTAAATAGAAATGTTAAAATTAAGTATTATAATTCCTTGTTATAATGAACAAAATACCATCAAACAATTAATAGATAAAGTTATACTTTCAGATATTGGAAATATACTTAAAGAAATAATTGTAATAAATGATGGATCTTCTGATAAGACTAGGAATATACTCTCAAATATTAAAAAGATTAAATTATTAAATAATAGTTCTAATATAGGAAAAGGTTACTCAGTTAAAAGAGGCATAAAAGAGAGCACTGGTGATTATATTATTATACAAGATGGTGACCTTGAATATGATCCTAGTGACTATAAAAAATTATTAGACTTATTTCAAAACCAAAATATCCATATAGTTTACGGAAGTAGAAGATTAAAAAAGAATAAATTTTCACATTTAAGTTTTTATCTAGGTGGAATCTTTCTTACATACTTAGTTAATATATTATTTCCTTTTTCAAAAAATATTACTGATGGCCACACATGTTATAAAATGTTTAGAGCTAATATTTTAAAAGATTTAAATATAAAATCTAATGGTTTTGAACTATGTCCTGAGCTTACAGTTAAGTTTTTAAAATTAGGTTATTCAATTTACGAAGTTCCTATATCTTACAATCCAAGAACTAATAAGGATGGTAAAAAAATTAAATGGATTGATGGATTAATAGCTATATATACCATTTTAAGATTTAGAATCTTTAATGATAAATAATTTAATTCAACATAAATATTTATTAATTTTTTTTACTTTCATATTTTTTTTTATATATTTTGATTACTTTGATTCAAGTGATAATCACACTATACTTTCATGGGATGAGATAAATTATTCTAAATCTGGTCGTGCTGGATTTATTGAAAATGCATTTGAATTTAAAAGTCAAAATTTTATTGAATTTATTAAAAAAGGTCTAATAAATATTTCAAATAAAAATATATTACTAAAAAATGCAGATATAGAAACTTTAAAAAATATCATAGAAGATGAAGATATTTTTAAACTTAGACATTACCATCCACCATTATATTCTTTTTACCTTAGCTTTATTTATTCGATATATCCTAAAAAAAATTTAGATATAGAACTAAGAAATGCTCATAAAATTATTGGTTACTCAATTATATTAACACTCTTTATAATTTTTTACTTAGTTACAAAAAATAGTAAAAAAAATTTTTATAAAAGTTTATTATTTTACTTGTTGTTGTTTTCATTTTTTTATTCTGAGATTTTTCAGAGAAATCTTGAAAATTTAAATTACCATACAATTTTTAGCTTAACTATTATTTATTTTTCATATTCACTCTATAAATATATATTAAAAACAAATATTAAAAATATTACAAGGTTGGCAATTTCAATTAGTTTAATTTTAATTTCTTTAGAAACTGCAATATTTGTTTTATTCACTTCTTTAATTTATTTATTTTTTTATAATAATAAATTTATCAATAAAAATTTAATTTATACTATAATTATTGCTTTAATAATATTCATAGTTATATGGCCTTCAAATATTTATAATCTATCTTTAGTTAAAACTTATTTAATGTATTTTTATAGGTTATTTGTTGTCTCAGGTGCAGAATATTCTGATTTAAATTTATTAAATTTTTTAATAAATATTTTTTTTAATAATTATGGTCTGATTATATTATTTTTATTTTCTATAATTATTTTTCTATTTATGAATTTTAAAAATAAATCTCTTTACGGCCTTTTTTTATTTAATCCAGTAATGTATTTTTTATTAATAATTAATTTTAGTCATCATTCTAATTATCTTCTTCCATCTTTTACTATGATGTTTTTTTTCTTAACTCTTGTTCTGTTTAAAAACAAATTATCAAATATAAATAATATTTTGAATGTATTTATTATTTTACTAATTTGTTTTATAAATTTTAATTATAATTTTGATAATAATATTAATAAAATTAATAAGAGGAATGATATTTTTTTAATAGAAGATTATTTAATTAGTGATTTAAAAGTTAATGATATAATAATTTCAGATGATGCACATATTTTTAATTATTATTTAGATATACAAGATATGATTACGTTAAATTTATATAATAAATATAACCCAAAATTTTATATTGAATATAATGATGAAAATTATGACTTAAAAAATGTAATACACCAAAAATTAGTGAGGTATTTTATTATCAATAAATCAAGGCAATTTAAACAAGAGCAATATGAATATCTTTTACAAAATGATTATATAAAAACAGATTTCAATAACTATTATGTTTTTAAATTATCTAAAAATTCTTGATAAATATATTAATAATTCTATAAGTATCATCTCATTATGTCTATTTTTGTAAGTGGTGGAGCAGGATTTATTGGAAGTCATTTAGTTGATAAACTGTCCAAAAAATACCATGTAATAGTTTTTGATAACTTGCTTAGAGGATCTAAGTTGGTCACAAATAAAAATATTACTTTAATTGAAAAAAATATTAAAAATTACAAAGATGTTTTAAATGCAACCAAAAATTGTAGTATTGTATTTCATTTAGCAGCTTTTTTAGGAGTTGATGAAGTTGCTAAAAATCCTATTGAAACAATGGAAACTGAATCAATTGGAACTTTTAATGTTATAAATGCATGTATTGAAAACAATATTAATAAAATTGTATATGCTTCTACTAGTGGAATTTATGGTAAGGTTGATATTGAAAAAGCTGTAGAAGAAAATTTCCAAGTTTCCCCAAGCTCTAGCTATGCAATTGCTAAAAGGTACAACGAAATATATTTAAAATCTATTTTTTTAGAACATAAAATTGATAATTTTTCATTAAGATATTTTAATATATATGGACCAAGACAAGATACAAGAATGGTAATCCCCAGATTTTTTAATCAAGCTTTAAATAATGAGGATATAGTTGTTTATGGTAATGGAATGCAGACAAGAGATTTTACATTCATTGATGATACTATTAATGCAACTATAGAAATTGCTGAAAAATGTACAGGGTCAGAAATAATTAATATTACTAAGGGTGAAGATATTACAATATTAGAACTTGCTAATAAAATTGTTAAATTAACTAAATCAAAAAGTAAAATTAAGTTAGTAGACAATCCCTCTTTTAGAAAAGATTATGAGGTACAAAAAAGATTTGGTAGTAGTGAAAAGTTACTTTCGTTAATTGGTAAAAAACCTGAAACCTCTTTAGATGAGGGATTAAAATTAACATACGATTTTATAAAAAATTCTAAGTGAAAAAAATTAATATAGTTATCCCCGTTCATAATGAGCAAGAAAATATTAAAATAATTTTTGAAAAAATAAACGATTTAAACATTAAAAATTATAATTTAGAATTCATATTTGTGGATGATGGCAGTAACGACAATTCATTGGTAATAATTAAAGAATTGGCAAATAAATTTAAAAGTATAAAATATATTTCTTTTAGCAGAAATTTTGGACATCAAATTGCTTTAACTTCTGGCTTAGAAAATGCAACTGGAGATGCTATTATTATGATGGATGCAGATATGCAACATCCAGTTCAAGAAATTCCTAAAATGATTCAGAAGTTTGAGATGCAATATGATATAGTTCAGATGGTTAAATCTAATCAAGGTAAGAGAAACTATCTTATTAAATTATTTTCATATATTTTTTATAGTTTATTTAGAAAGTTTTCAGAAATCAATCTATCAAATAATGTTTCTGATTTTAGATTGATAACAAATAAAGTGAATATAGAGTTAAAAAAAATAAAAGATAAAGAAAGATTTATCAGAGGATTGGTTCAGTGGGTTGGTTTTAAATATACAGAATTAGAATATCAACCAAACGAACGTAAATTTGGAAAATCTAAATATAATTTTTTAAAATTAATTAAATTAGCATCTTTTGGTATTTTTTCATTTAGTACAATTCCATTAAAACTATCACTATTTGTTGGAGTATGTTTATCTATTTTATCATTTGTTTATGGGTTTATTTCAATATTTAAAAAATTAACTAACCCAGTAAATATACCAATTGGTTATACTGACTTAATAGTTTTCATAACCTTTCTAGGTGGTATACAGTTGATATTTTTAGGATTAATTGGCCTTTATATTAGTAAAATTTTTGATCAGGTAAGAGACAGACCTCTTTACATAATTAGTGAAAAAAATTTTGATTAATAATATTGTATAGTTAATAATAATTATATTAAATTAAATTATCAATTATGAATTTAGTTAAAGATAAAAATAACTTAATTTTTTTAGCTTTTATATTATTTTTTTCACACTTTTTTCCTTTTTCAAGAGAATCATTAGCTCCTGATGATTATGGTTTAATAAATAATAGTAATAATTTTTTTAAAAATTTTTTTTTATATCCAGATAGACCAATTCAGTATTTTTTTTTAGATTTAAAATATTTTTTACTTAAGCAAAATATATTAACTTATAATATAATCTTAATTATTTTTAATTTAATTAATATAGTAGCTGTTTATTTTTTCATAAAATTATTTTTTAATCAAAAAGATACTTTTCTCATTACAATAATTTATGTACTTTTAATTAATAAGTTGGAATTATATCATAATCCAATAATGATTCATATATGCGCAGTATCAACACTATATATTTTGAGTTTATATTTTTTAATAAAATATATAAATTTTCAAAAAATAATTTTTTTGATATCTTCTTTAATATTATTTACTATATCTATTTTTTGGTATGAAATAGGATTTTTTATTTCATTTTCAATTATTTTTTATAATAAAAATTCATTTAGTCATATTAAAAAAATAAAAATTTTAATACCCTATATTTCAATAATTCTAATATATTCATTATTAAGGATAACAAATTTATTTGGTTATGCAGTTCTTGAACAAACTCATAGTATAAACTATGACTTTCTCAATGGAATTTTAGAAATTTTTAAACATCATTTAGGACGATATTTATTTAAAAATATAATATATGGTTTTTATCAATTTTTTAATTATAGTTACACATACATTATTTTATTTTTTATAATTAATTTTTTACTAATTTTTATTTTTTATAAGAAGATTTATTATAAAAAAATAGAAAAATATAACTTAACATTTTTTGTATCTCTTTTCATTCTTGCAATATTACCATTAATTATAAATGGTCAAAGTGGAGGTAGAAATTTAATTATTTCCTCCATATCTTTTAGTATTTTTATATTCATATTTTTTTCTTTTTTTAAAACATATTTTAAATTTGCTTATATTTTCTTTGTTCTCATAAGTTTAATTATCTCTCAGGGTAATAATTTATCTCAAATTAATGCATCAAAAATTCAAAAAAATATATTTATAGCATTTGATAATAACAGAGATTTAATAAAATCTGTTGATTATGTTATATTTAATCCAAAAAGTTTGACTGATAACATTCATTATACATTTGTTAAAAATAAGAATAATTTATTAAACACTTATTTTGGTGCTCAAGTATGGGAAATATGGGGTTTACGTGGATACCTTTTTTTAAACGATTTTGATTTAAAATCAGAATTAATTATAGTCAATAAGAATCCTGAATTTGAAAAGAATACAATTAAACTTTCTAAAATCTATTATGATGATAATGATGAATTCAAAATTGAAAATATAGTATTAAAAGATAAGGAAGTTATTATCTTTGATTATTCAAATATTTTCAATGAGAATTTTAACAATTATTAATTATGAGTCAAAAAATATATTTATCTGTAATTATTCCATTTTATAATAGGTTTGAATTATTAGAAAAAACATTGCAATCTTTTAATAAGATTAAAGAAAAAAACTTTGAAATTATTTTAGTAGATGATGGAAGTATCTCTAATCCTTTAAGTATTTTAAATAAATATATTAATAATAATGTGAAATATTACAGGATAGAAAATTCTGAAAGAGGTTATGCAAGAAATTTTGGGGCAAATAAATCAAATGGAGAATATCTAAACTTTTTTGATAGTGATGATCTAGTTTTAGAAAATCATATTTATTCATTTATTAATTTTATTAAAAAAAATAATTCTCCAAATATTTTTACAAATTCATACAGTGTCGTTGATTATAAAAAAAAGATAAAAAAAAATATAATTCTAGAAGGTATTTTAAATAATAAAATTTTTAAAAAAAATATACTTTCTTGTAATTCTGTTTTCATTAAAAAGAAATGTTTTGATAAATATAAATTTTCAGAAAATATTGACCTATCAGGTAGTGAGGATTGGGACTTGTGGTTAAGAATAGCAAATAATGAAATTTTTTATGGAAATAAAATTATATCTACAGTTATTAATAATCATTTGAATAGAAGTACAATTAAACAAGATTTAGATAAAATTTTAAAAAGAATTAATGTTCTTAATGAAAGTATTTTTAATAAGAAGTCTTTAACATTAAACTTTACAAAATACAGACATATTAAATCTGAAATTTTTTCTTTCAAATCACTAACTTTTTCATTTTACAAAAATAAAAAAAGTACAACTTTTTTTTATTTTTTATCTTCACTATTATATAGACCAACGAGGATTTTTGATAAAAGAAATATTGTTATATGTAAAAATATATTGCTATCAATTATCTAATAATTATACAACCTCCAAGTGGTACTTCATAAAAAAGTTCATATTCATTACTTTTTAAAAACTCATCTACAGCTTTTTTTGCACCCGGAAAATCTGAATAATTATAATCATCACAAACTATAATTCCTCCTTTTATTAGCTTTGGAAAGAAATATTTAAGTGAATCTAAAGTTGGTTGATATAAATCAACATCTATATGTACAAAACTAAATTTTACATCATTTATTTTATTAAAAACTGCTGGTATCCACCCTTCATATATTTTAATAAATTCAAAATTTTTAAATAAATTACTTACCTCTTTGAAATCAGATGCAAAATGTTTTTGTTGTTTTAAAGCATCATTTTTTGATTGTTTATATCTTTTTGGAGAATAATCAGCACTTTTTTTTACTGGAAGACCTCCTTCAAATGAATCGAATATATAGAATTTTTTATTAAAATTATATTTATTTAAAATTAATGAAATACTATAAGATGAATGTCCTTTCCAACAGCCACATTCGGCAAAATTTTCATAATTATTTTTTTCAAGAATATTCATTGCAATATTCAGTAAAGAATAATGCCTGATTTCTTTAAAAAAACTGTTACTTTTCTGACTACCACTTTTAATAAGTCCTTCATTATAACTGTTAAATAAAAAATTATTATTTTTATTTAAATACGGCATCCATGAATTTTTATCAAACATAACCCAGTCTAAATTATTATTAATTTTATTAATTGTAATTTTTATATTAAAGACATAAAAAATTCTTATAAGAAAATTTTTTATTATTTTTAAAATCATTTTATTTTTGTTTGAAAAATATTAATGTATTTATTATTTTTTAAAATTATTATATTATTTGCTAATAAAAATTTCTTAATTTTATTATTACTTTGAGGGTAATCATACTTAGCATATAAACCATCTAGTGTATCCATTATAGACCACATTTCTAACTTTGATTTTGAGATATCCAGTTTACCTTTATAATCCCAAATAGGCATTATACAATCAGATAAAAAATTAGAATTAAATAGTAAAATTTTAATAAATCTTTTTATTTTAAGTAGAATTTTGATTCTTTTTTTCAAAAAACTTTCAAAAGTTTCATATTTAATAAATGTTTTAATTAATGGTCTCCAAATAATATATTTTGGGTGAAAATATCCAATCTTTGGCATTTTATATATATCAAAAAAAACATATCCATTTTGTTTTACAAAACTGTGAATTTTTAAAAGTGAGTTCAATGGATTGGGTGTATGCTGAAGTACACCTCTGCAAAATATAATATCAAATTTTTTGTTAGGTATTAATTTATTAAAATCAGCTTTTATTAATTTGAGATTTTTTTTATTTTTAGAGACATTATGATAAATAGCTGAAGATAAATCTATTGAAATACATTCTTTTGCATATTTTGATAAATATTCTGTAAATCTTCCAGCACCACTACCAATTTCTAGGATAGTTTTATCATTCAAAATTCCATCATTATAAAAGAGCATTTCATTTAAATAATCCCTAGAGATCTTAAAATTATTTTTACTATCTAATTGTACATCTCTATAATCTCGCCATTGCTTTCCAAAATTGTCAACATATTCATCATTTTTATCTAATATATAAATATTATCTTCATTTTTATGTAAATCATTTTTGAAGTATTCTAATTTTGACATAGTAATAGTATAACTATAAGAGTTTTATCTTTAAATCATTATGTGCGGAATACTAGGAATAATTCACAATAGAAAATATAATCTTTCAAATAATGAATTTAAAAAAATTAACCAACAAAACTTTAATAGAGGACCTGATAATCAAGGCATAGAAAATATATTAATTTCTAATAAATTTGTAAAATTAGGGCACTCTAGATTATCTATTCTAGATCTTTCAAAAAAAGCAAATCAGCCTATGTATTCATCTTCAGAAAGATTTATAATTTCATTTAATGGAGAAATATATAATCATTTAGATCTCAGAAAAATATTAAATCAAAAAAAAAATATTAAATGGAAAACAACATCTGATACAGAAACTTTACTAAATTTATTTGAAAATTATTCTAATCAGGATGTTTTAAAAAAAATAGAAGGTATGTTTGCATTTATATTGTTAGATAAAAAAGAAAATAAAATTTTAGTTGCAAGAGATATAGCTGGGGAGAAACCTCTTTATTTTTGTTTTAATAACTTATTTACTGCTTTTGCTTCAGATTTAAAAACATTAACAAAAATACCTCAAATAAAAAAAGATATAGATGGTAATTCTGTTCAAAAATATCTTGAATATAATTACATTCCATCTCCAAATACTATTTATAAAAATATATTTAAATTACATTCAGCATCTTATATTTTATTAGATTTAAATAAATTTACTTTTGAAAATGTAAATAACTATAATCAATTAAATACTATAAAAGGAATTGAAAATAAAAAATGGTGGAATTTAGACTTTAAAAGAAAGAATTCACAAAACAATAATATTAATTATTATGAAGAAAAGATTTCATACGAATTAAAAAAATCTGTAAAGCAGCAATTAATTTCTGATGTTCCTTTAGGTGCTTTTTTGTCTGCTGGTATTGACTCTTCGTTAATTGTAAGCTTGATGCAAGAATTTAATAATAAAACAAAAACTTTTAATATTGGTTTTGAGGAAAATGATTATGATGAATCTTATTACTCTAAGGAAATTGCAAAAATTTTATCGACAGATCATACATCATATATTTTTACTGAAAATGATATACTTAATACAATACAAACTACCTCATATGCCTATAGTGAACCTTTTGCTGACTCTTCACAACTACCAACCTTAATTGTTTCTAAATTAGCAAAAGAAAAAGTTAAAGTAGTACTTACTGGTGATGGTGGAGATGAATTATTTGGAGGCTATAATAGATATATTTATGCAAATAGATTTTGGAAAAAATTGAATATTTTAAATCCAAAAATTAGAAATTTTATTGTAATTAATTTACTTAGTTTAAGTCCAATGAGACTCTTAACTTTTTTAGGCAAGAGATTTAATTTAAATCTTAATCCCTCATCAATACGTAAAATTATATTAAAATTAAAATCAATAAATAGTGAGTTAACTTATTATCATGCCCTAACACAAGAATGGACTTCTGATACAAATATATTGATTAATAATCATGATAATAAAAACTCTTTTGAAATCGAAAAAATTTTTAAATTAAATAATTATTTATTTGAAGAAAAAATGATGATTGCAGATTTTTTTACATATTTACCTGATGATATTTTGTGTAAGGTTGATAGAGCAACTATGCATTATAGTTTGGAGTCAAGAGCTCCATTTTTGAATAAAAGTTTAATAGAAAATTCTTTTGACATTCCACTTAAATATAAAATTAATAAAGGAAATTCAAAAATAATTTTAAGAAATTTATTAAAAAAATACATTCCTGAAAAATTAATAGATAAGCCAAAAAAAGGTTTTGGTGTCCCTATTGGTAAAATGATGAGAGGTAGTTTAAAATCATGGACAAATGATATTTTGTCAAAAAATCGCTGTTCAAAACATGGTTTTTTTGATTTTAATATTGTTGAAAATGAAAAAAATAATCATTTTAATAATATTACTAACAATCAATATAAACTTTGGTCATTAATACAGTTTAATGAATGGTTTCATAATGTGCATATGCAAAAATGAAAAAAGTTTTGTTTATATCTTATGATGGTATTTTAGAGCCTTTAGGGTTTTCTCAAATCCTATCGTATTTATTACCTTTATCAAAATCAAATAAATTGACAGTATTTTCATTTGAAAAAAAAATTGATCTAGAAAATAATGATCATTATGTAAAAATTAAAAATTTAATGGATAAACATAATATCACTTGGAAATATTTTATTTATAAAAAAAATTATTTTAAATACATTAATATTTTAAAAGTTTTTTTTTATTCATTATATTATGCATATACAAATAAAATTAATATTATACATGCAAGAAGTTATATCCCAGCTTTAATTTCTTATTTTATTAAAAAATTTATAAACATAAAGTTAATCTTTGATATGAGAGGTTTTTGGATTAATGAGAGAGTTGAATGGAATATTTGGTCTAAAAAATCTTTAATTTATATTTTTTTTAAATATTATGAAAAAAAAATAATCTATAATAGTGATGCAATTATAACACTTACTCAAATTGCTTCTAAAATAATTAAGAATAAATACAGCATATCAAATTCTAAGATTAAATTTGAAAGTATTCCCACATGTGTTAAATTAAATGCAAATCCAATTAAATTTAATACAAACAAAGATAATATAATAATTTCGCACTTAGGTGCAATTGGTACTAGATATGATTTTGATAAATATTTAAGGTTAGGAAATTTATTAAATAAAAGGCTAAATATTTTTCATTCTATAATTAACAAAGGTGAACATGATTATATTATTGATAAATTTACTAAAAATAATACTGAACTTTTAGATTATGAAATAAAATATTCATTACCTTATGATATAAATAAATGTCTTGAAAAAGTTGATATAGGAGTTTTTTTCCCAGTTAAAGGTTTTTATTTGAATGGTTACTTTCCAACAAAATTAGGTGAATTTCTTACAAATGGAATACCAATTATTACATCTAAAATAAATGAAGATGTAGATTCAATAATTTTAAAAAATAAAATAGGAATTATAATTGAGGATTTAGAGAATTTTCTTTTTGATCAAACTAATTATGAAATATTTATAAATTTATTATCTAAACAAACATCAAAAAAATGCACGCAGGTAGCTGAAAAATATTTTGATGTTAATAAAGCAATATATAAATATAATTCAATCTATAAATCCTTTTAATTTTTTATGAAAGTTTCACTCATCATTCCAGTTAAAGACGATTTTGAAATGTTTTGTAAAACTTATAACGCCGTAATGACTCAAAATGTTTTGCCTGAAGAAATAATTATAATAGACTCAAGCAAAAATGATAATATAAAAAAATATATCAACAATATTAAAACAAATATTGATACTAAATACTTTCATTTTACTAACAAATATCCTGGAGAAGCCAGAAATATTGGAATAAAAAAAACAAAATATGATATAATCGCTTTTCTTGATTCAAAAACAATCCCTAATGAATTTTGGATAGAAAAATATAAAAATTTAATAATTAATGAAAATTATGATATAGTCTATGGCACTACTAAGTATTTTTACAATACAAATACTCAAAAAAAGATTAGAGCTGCAACATTTGGTAATAATTTTCATGTCACAACACCTGGTACTTTTATTAAAAAATCAATTGTATTGAAAGATAATTATTTTATAGAAAAAGTTAGAACTGCTGATGATTTAGAATGGAGAATTCGATTAAATAGAAAAAAATATAAAATATATAATCCAAAAAATTATTTTTTAAAATATGAGTCACTTCCAAATAACTTATTTGGACTTTTAAAAAGATATTTTATCTATTCTTTTCACACTGCTCAAGTAAACGTAGATAATAAAATTAAATTTTTATATTTCTTATTTTTTAGTTTACTGGTTTTATTAATAATACCTAAATGGAATCAATATATACCTGGTTGGAATTCTTCCCACCCTCTTTATATTGAAAATCAAATTAAAATTCTGTTGTTATTATTTATAACTAGTTTTATTGTTATTTTTGTAATTAATAATTTTAATTTCAAATTAAAATATTTTAATAATTTTTTAAAATTTTCTCTTATTATTATTTCTATTCTATTTATATATAATTGGAATTTCTTAATTGCTGGTTGGTTAGAACGTTCTATATTTTATTTACCACATATAACAAAAATATATATTTCATCACTATTAGTTACATCTTTTTTTATAAGAGGTATAGTATACCCTCTCAAACGTAATATTTCAAAAAAATATCTGTTTCCATTTAATTGGTTATCAATTGGTTTATATGGTTTTGCTATAGATTTAATTAAAACACCAGGATATCTTTTTGGAGCAATCTTACCTAAATATTTTAAAAAATTTTCTACTGACTATACTAAAAAAATTGTTTTTTATCCTAAATATGGATCTCAATCACCAAGTTATAGAGTTCGTTTTTTATCTTATAAAAAATTTTTAGAAAATAAAGGGTATAATGTAGAGACACAAATTTTATTTGATGAAAATTTTTATAAAAATAGAATATTCAAAAATAAGCTAAATTTATTTAAAGTTACTCTATTCTATTATATTAGATTAAAAGATATTTTAACTAGAAAAAAACCTTTTATTGCAATTTCTCATATTGAGTTTCTTCCTTTTGTACCAATTATTGCTGAGTTAATATTAAGACTTAGAAAAATTCCTTATATGATAGATATAGATGATGCAGTTTATTTAAGATATTATAAAAAAAATAAATTTTTATATTCTTATGATATCTTTAAATTTAATTATACATTTAAAAAAGCATCTAATATATTTGTTGGTAATAAATTTCATTTAAATAAATTAAATAAATATAATAGAAATATAAATTATATACCAACAGTTATTGATTTTAAGAAATACAATAAATATCTTAATAAAAATAAATTTAAAAAATTTACATTAGTTTGGATAGGAACCCCCTCTACAACAAAATACTTATTAGAATTAATTCCACTTTTGAATGATCTTGTTAATAATAATAAAATAAAAGTTTTATTAATTGGTGCTGATTTAAAACAAGTCAAAAATTTAAATTGTGAATTTTTAGAATGGAAAGAAGAAACAGAACTAGATATTTTGTCTAAATGTCATTTAGGCATAATGCCTCTTCATGATACATCTTGGGAATTGGGTAAGTGCGCATATAAAATTTTACAGTATATGGCACTAAAATTACCAGTTGTAGCATCACCAATTGGCACTAATAAAGAAATTATAAAAGATGCAAAAAATGGATTTTTAGCGTCTGATTTAAATGAGTGGAATCGAAAAATACAACTTTTAATTAATGACAAGGATATAAGAGAGGCAATATCAACAAATGGTTTCAATACAGTAATGAATGATTTTAATTTAGAAAAATATCAACAACAATTTTTCAATTTAATTGAAGAATTGAAATGACATATATATAGTTTTAATTGATGGAAAATAAAATAACTAATATATATATTGCTGGCTGTGGTGGAATGTTGGGTGATGCATTCTATAATGTTTATTCAAAAGACTTTAATTTAACGTGCTCTGATAAAGTTGTTAATGAAAATTGGTTAAATAAATTAGATTTCACAGACTATGAAAAGTATGATTATGAAGTAAAAAAAAATAATGCTGATTTATTAATACATCTTGGAGCTATGACTGATTTAGAAGAGTGTGAAGAAAATCCACAAAAGACTTATTTAAATAATACTAAATCTGTTGAATATGCTGTTCAAATATCAAATGAAATGCAAATTCCACTTATGTTTATTAGTACTGCAGGTATTTTTGATGGTCAAAAAAATGTGTATGACGATGATGATTTACCTAACCCTTTAAGTCACTATGGTAAGAGTAAACATGAGGCAGAAAAATTCATTGAAAAAAACTCTAATGATTATTTTATTTTTAGAGCTGGTTGGATGATGGGAGGAGGGTACAAAAAAGATAAAAAATTTGTTCTAAAAATATTAAATCAAATTAAAAATGGAGAAAAAATTTTAAATATTGTAAATGATAAAGATGGAACTCCTACATATACATTTGATTTTGCAAATCAGACATTAAATTTAGTTAATAAAAACATAAAGGGAAAATTTAATCTTGTTTGTGAAGGTTTAACCAGTAGAGTAGAAGTAACAAGGGAAATATTGAAATATTATAAAATAGAAAATAAGATACAGATCAATAAAGTAAGTTCAAAATATTTTCAAAAGCAGTATTTTGCCCAAAGACCATTATCAGAAAGATTGTTAAATAATAAACTTAACAAAAAAAAATTGAATATAATGAGAAATTGGAAAATTTGTTTAAATGAATATTTAGATGCACATTACAAGGATTATCTAAGTGATTATACTTAAAAAATATTTTAATAATAAAGTCTTAGTAATTAAATCAAATGTTTATAGTGATTCTAGAGGTTTTTTTTCAGAATTTTATAATAAGGATGATTTTAAAAAGATAGGTATACATAAAGAATTTAAGCAGGATAATTTTTCTTTATCTAAAAAAAAATTTACGTTAAGAGGAATTCACCTTCAAGAAAAACCCTATAGTCAAGCTAAGTTAATTAGAGTAGTTTATGGTAAAATTATTGATATAATTGTTGACCTTAGAAAAAAGTCAGACACTTTTGGAATGTATAAAAAAATAACTTTATCTGATAAAAATTCTGAAATGATTTATATACCAGAAGGATTTGGGCATGGATTTTTAACTCTAAGTAAAAATACTATGGTGAATTATAAAGTATCAAATTTTTATTCACCTTTATCTGAGATTACAATTCATTACAAAGATTCAGAGCTTAATTTAAATTTAGGTAAATATGAAAATATTAAATTTACAGTTTCAAAAAAGGATTTAAAGGGTATTTCTATCTATGATTATAAAAAAAGAAAATATAAAAAATAAAAGAATTTTAATTACTGGAGGTTTGGGTTTTATTGGCTCACATTTAATAAGGTCATTAATAAATAATTATAATTGCAATGTTCTCAACTTAGATTCAAAATCATATTGTTCAATGCCTGAAGCTTTAATTGATCTGTCTAATAAAAAAAAATATAAATTCATAAAAAATAATTTACAAAATATGACAATTTTAAAAAAAATTATTTTAAAATTTAATCCACACTTTATTTTTCATTTGGCTGCTGAAAGTCACGTAGATAATTCGATCATTTCACCTGATAATTTTATTAAATCAAATATAATAGGAACTTATAATTTGATTAATGTTTTAAATAATTTAAATTTTAAAAATTATAAATTTATTCATGTATCTACTGATGAGGTTTACGGTTCATTAAAAAATAAGAAAGAAAATGCATTTACTGAGAAATCCAAATTTTTACCAAATTCTCCTTATTCAGCAAGTAAAGCTAGTTCAGATTTATTAGTCAGAGCATGGAATAAAACATATAATTTTCCAGCCATTATTACAAATTGTGTTAACAATTATGGACCTTGGCAATTCCCAGAAAAGTTAATTCCAGTTGTAATTTCTAAATGTTTAGAAAATAAAAAAATACCTGTTTATGGTAATGGTAAAAATATTAGAGAATGGATATATGTTGAAGATCATGTTGATATTCTAATAAATATAATGATTAGTGGAAAAATTGGAGAATCTTATAATATAGGAACAGGCTATGAAATAGAAAATATTAAATTAATACAGAGTATTTGTGAATACTTTGATCATAATTTATCCAAAAAAAATTCATATAAAAAACTCATTACTTTTGTAAAAGATCGACCAGCCCATGACTTTAGATATGCATTGAATACATCTAAAACAGATAAAATTATTAAAATTAAAAATCAAAAAAATAACTTTAAATTCAACCTAAATAAGACAATTGAATGGTATATCAATAATAGACAATGGGTTAAAAAAAGGCTGTCTAAAATATAATGAAAATAATTGTAATAGGCTCCAATTCTCAATTAGCCAAATCTCTCAAAAAAATTAATTTTTCAAAAAAATTAGAAATGTTTTATTTAAACAAACAAGATTTAAATATCTCTGATGAAATTCAATTAAGTAATACTTTTAAACAAATAAAACCTAATATTGTTATTAATTGCTCAGCTTATACTAATGTCCAGCAAGCTGAGTCAAACTTTACTGAGGCAAATATAGTTAATAATTTATCATTAATAAGTCTTAGTAAAATATCCAATAAATATAACTCATTACTTATTCATTTTTCTACTGATTATGTTTTTGATGGTAGCAAAAATCAAAAATATATTGAAGAAGACTCAGGTAATCCTTTATCGATATATGGCAAATCTAAATATGAAGGTGAAAAAAAAATTATTAGAGAATGCGATAATTATATAATTTTTAGAGTTTCTTGGCTTTTTTCAGAATTTAATAATAATTTCTTTGATTTTGTTATTAATAATATTAAAAATAACAAGAATATACATGCAATAACAGATCTCAAAAGTATTCCAACTTATTCAGGTGAGATTGCTTTGTTTTTAAAATATTTTCTAGAAAATTATAATTACGAAAATTATACATATATATATCATTTTAATTGTGGTGGTTCTGAAATATCTTGGTATGATTTCTCAATGAAAATATTTGACAAATATTTAAAATCAAAACAATCAATTTCAAAAATATTTAAAACCAATGCCTATGATTTATTTAAAAATAATATTAGACCAAAATATTCTGCATTAAGCAATTATAAATTTATAAAAAAATTTAATTATAAAGTGAATAGTTGGGAAAATTCAGTTGAAAAATTATTATTTAAAAAATTTAACAATGAAATTTAAAGAATAAAATGAAAGGAATAATTTTAGCTGGAGGTGACGGAACTAGGTTAAGCCCTGTCACTATATCATACTCTAAACAACTTTTGCCAGTTTATGACAAACCCTTAATATATTATCCTTTATCAACTCTTATGAACTTAGATATAAGAGAAATTTTAATTATTTGTAAATCTAATCAGCTAAAAAATTTTCAAAATCTTTTAGGTGATGGAGCTCAATTTGGATTAAATATTATTTACAAAATTCAAGACGAGCCAAGAGGTATTGCTGAGGCTATAATAATTGGTTCTGAATTTATTAAAAATGATAGTTTGGCTCTAATATTAGGGGATAATATTTTTCATGGTCATAACTTAAATAGAAAGAAATTATTTTTTGATAAAAAAAATGATGCCATGATTTTTTTATACAAGGTTCAAAACCCTGATCAATATGGAGTTGCTAATTTCAAAAAAAATAGATTAATATCAATTCATGAAAAACCTAAACATCCTACTTCAAATCAAGCAGTAACAGGTTTGTATTTTTATAGAGAAGGAGTTTTGAAATATGCTAAAAAACTTAAACCATCTAAACGTGGAGAATTAGAAATCACTGATTTAAATAATCTTTATATTAAAAAAAACAAAATGAGTTATATTGAATTATCAGAAACATCTGTTTGGTTTGATGCTGGAACTACATCTGCTTTATTATCTGCATCTGAATATGTAAAAGCTATTCAAGAAAGAAACAATATATTAATTTCATCCCCAGAATATATATCTTATAAAAAAAATTTTATAAACAAAATAAATTTTAAAAAAATAATTAAAAATAATATTAATAATAGTTATTTTAATTACTTAAGAAATCAAAAATAATATAAGTGTTTTTATATTGGATAATTTTCTCGTTCATGGCTACTTTTAGCATTGTTGACATAAAAATTACTAAAAATACTAAATTAAGTTTAAAGTTTATTTTTTTATTTTTTTTAACAGTTTTTATAGGATTAAGACATGAAGTTGGAGGTGATTGGGATATATACCTCTATGATTTTTATAATAATGTTGAGCATTTTGATATATTAAAATTGGATTATGTTAGGGATTTTGGTTATGAATTAATATCATATTTTTCCTTCAAGCTTAACATTGGGATCTATGGTTTAAATTTTATTTTGGCTACTATATTTGTTTTTGCTATAAACAAATTCTCATTAGAATTAAAAAATAATTATTGGTTAATTATTTTAATTTCTTTTCCATATTTAATAGTCATTGTTGCTATGGGTTATACTAGACAGGCAGCAGCATTTTCTTTTGTACTTTTATCTATATGTAATATCAATGAAAGAAAATTAATTTTATTTTTATTGAACTCTCTTTTAGCTATATTATTTCATAAATCTTCTGCAATAATGCTACCTATAATTTTTATTTCTTTTTTTAGATTTAATTTAAAAAATTTATTTATATTTTCATTGTTGTTTATTACTTCAATGTTAATTATTTATCCAGAAATTGACAGAATTAGTTCAGGATATTTAAATCAATTCTCACAATATAAATCAAGTGGAGTAGTATATAGAATATCTTTAAATATTTTAGCTGGATTAATTTTTGTAATTTTTTATAAAAAATTAAAATTTGATTCAAGTTTTAATAAATTATTAATTATAGTTTTTTTTATAAATTGTTTTCTGTTTTTTTTAATTGATAACTATTCTACATTTGTAGATAGAATAATCATTTATTTTACTTTTATACAATTAGTAGTTTTTTCTAGACTTTATCTAATATTGCCAAAATATAAGATTATTATAAACATTTTAGTTATAATTATGTATGGTTTTGTATTTAATATATGGATGAATCTGTCTTTTCATTCTTATGCATGGATTCCATATAAAAATATTTTATTAATAAATCTTTAAATGCGAAAAATTTTTATAGTTACAAACTCTTGTTGGAATATTATTAATTTTCGCAAAGATTTAATTAATCAATTATTAACAAAAAATTTTACAATAATAGTTAGTTGTCCTAATGATAAACACAAAGACAAATTAGATTTAGAAAAATATAAATATTTACCAATTCAATATAAAAGAGATAGCCTAAATATATTTCAAAATTTAAAAATAATATTATTTTATTTAATTAAAATTATTAATGAAAAACCATCTACTTTACTTCTTTTTACTATAAAACCAAATATTTTTGTTTCACTATCAGCTTTATTGTCTTTTAAAAAAATAAAAGTATATAATTTTATTACAGGCATAGGAAATTTATATTTTGAAACCTTTTTTAAAAAAAAAATCATTTTTTTTCTTTATAGAATAGCTTTTTTAAAATCTACAAAAGTAATTTTTCAAAATTTAGATGATTTAAACTATTTTGTTTCTAATAATATAATTTCAAAACAAAAGACCATTCTTATACCTGGTTCAGGCATAGATATTAATAAGTTTAACTTTTCTCCAATTAAAAAAATAAATCCTTCTAATTTTAATTTTTTAAGTGTTAGCCGAATTATAAAGCACAAAGGAATTGAAGAATTTTTAAATGCCGCTCAATTAATTAAAAAAGAATATCCAAACGTTAGTTTCACTTTAGTTGGCCCAATTGATTATGAATATTCAGCGCAGATATCAAAAATTACAATAGATAAAATTAAATCAACAATGAAACATATTGATTTTTCTGAAAATATAGTAGAATTAATTAATAAATGTGATTGTTTTGTACTTGCTTCTTATAGGGAGGGAACGTCAAGATCTCTTCTTGAGGCCGCATCTATAGGTAAACCAATAGTTACCACTGATGTCCCAGGATGTAATAATATCGTTATAAATAATTATAATGGATATTTATGTAAACCTATGAATGGAATAAGTTTGTATGAAAATTTAAAAAAAATGATAAATACTGAATTTGAAGAAAGAAATAAAATGTCAATAAATGGAAGAAAGCGAATTGAGCAAATATTTGATTTAAAAATTATTAATAACAAAATTATCAACATAATTGAATAATATATGAATAATTCAAAAATATTAATTGGTATAATTGGACTTGGATATGTAGGCCTGCCTTTGGCAATAGAATTTGGTAAAAAAATTAAAGTTATTGGTTTTGATCTTGATAAAAAACGTATAACTCAATTAAAAAAAAAAAAAGATAGTAATAATGACATTAATAAAATTGATTTTGATAAATCGAACAAAATATGTTTCACATCTAATATAAAAGACTTATCAAAATGTAATGTTTATATCATTACCGTCCCCACACCAATTAAAAAATCTAAAGAGCCAGATCTTAAATATATTAAAAAAGCATGCGAGGATATTGCTAAATTCTTGAAAAAAAATGATGTTGTTATTCTTGAGTCAACAGTTTATCCTGGTGTATCTGAGGAATTTTGTGTTCCAATTATTGAAACAAAATCTAAATTAAAATTTAATATAGACTTTTTCTTTGGGTATTCACCTGAAAGAATTAATCCTAATGACTCCATACATAAGATCTCAAATATTGTTAAAATAACATCAGGTTCCAATGTAAAAACGACAAATTTTGTTGATAAATTATATAAAAAAATAATTAAAGCAGGTACTCATAAAGTAAATAAAATAAAGGTTGCTGAGGCTGCTAAAGTAATAGAAAATTCTCAACGGGATATTAATATAGCTTTTGTGAATGAATTATGTTTAATTTTTGAAAAACTTAAAATTGATACCAATGCAGTTCTAAAAGCAGCTTCCACAAAATGGAATTTTATTAATTTTAAACCAGGAATTGTAGGAGGTCACTGCATTGGAGTTGATCCTTATTACTTAACTTATAAATCAAAGAAGCATGGATATATTCCTAAAATAATAACAGCTGGAAGAAAAATAAATGATGAATTTACTGATTATATTGCGAAAAAAGCTGTAAGTAATACTAAAATAAAATTTAAAACTAAAAAGTTAAAATTTTTATTATTAGGTATTGCATTTAAAGAAAATTGTGTAGATTACAGAAATTCTAAATCCATTGAGTTATTTAATTTACTTAAATCAAAAGGTCATCATATTAACTGCTATGATCCAATGATAGATATAAATGATTTTAACAAACAAAATAAAATTCAGATTACAAAAAAAATAAATTTAAATTATTTTCATTGTGTAATAATATCTGTAGCTCATAATTATTTTATAAATTTGGGTGAAAAAAATATTAGAAAATATTTAACTAAAGGAGGTATTATTTTTGATGTGAAAAATATCTTTCCTAAAAATGATTCAAATATTTATTTATAAAAATGATTTATCTATTTAGTTTTTTTAGTTTCCTATTATTGCTGATTATATTTAGATCTTACGCCTCAAAATTTCAACTAATAGATAAACCTAATTATAGAAAACAACATCAAGGAGAAATCCCCCTTGTTGGTGGACTTATTATATATTTTAATATTTTCATTTATAGTTTTTTCTTTGATATTAGCTTTTATATGAATACAATTTTACTTACTTCAATAATTCTTGTTTTATTAGGAGCTTTAGATGATGCAATAGAGATTGGAGTAGTATTTAGATTAATCACACAGTTGATATGTTGCCTAATTGTAATTGGATCAGGTTTGGTCATTAATAATATTGGAAATTATATGTTCATGCCTAATATTCAAATTGGAATATTATCAGTAGTTTTTACTGTTTTTTGTGTAATTGGTTTAACTAATTCTTTTAATTTTATTGATGGGGTTGATGGTCTTTGTGCAAGTTTAGCATTAATATCTGTTTTATCAGTTATCATAATTTCTTTTTTAAATAAAACTGTTTTATTCCTTGAGGATTTTAATTTTTTGATCTTATTTTCATTAACAATCTTCATATTTATAATTTTTAATATGACTGAATATTTTAAAATATTTCTTGGTGACTCAGGCAGTATGTTTTTGGGTTTTATAGTTGCATGGATTTTAATTCTAACATCACAAAGTGAGAATCAGATAATACATCCTGTTTTAACTATCTGGTGTGTTACTCTTCCAGTTTTTGATATAACCTCTGTAGTTATTAGAAGAATGCTAAGACGCATTAATCCTTTCAAGCCTGATAGACGGCATGTGCACCATATATTAATTGAAATGGGCTATGATAAATATTCAACAACAACTATCATAGTTATATTATCAATAGTTTTAAATTCATTTGGATTTTTGATATATTATTTATCAGGACCTTTACCTGCTCTAGTAAGCTATATTTTACTTTTATTTTTATATGTTATTTTAATGATAAATTTATCAAGAAAGGCTAATGCTTCATAATTTTTCAAAAGCTTCAATTATTTTGTTAATTTCATTTATAGAATTATAATGAACAGCGCTAATTCTTACAACTCCATCATCTGTATCTATACCAAGTGCTTTTAAGCATCTCCAAGCATAAAAATTATCGTTTCTAGTAGCAATATTATTAGCTGTCAAAATACTACTCATTTGTTTTGAGGTTTTATTTTTACTAATTATAGAAATTGTTGGAGCTCTATTTTTATTTTTAATTTTTGTTTTACCTATTAAAGTTAAATCCTTTCTTGATGAAATATATTTTAAAAGAGGATTGGCTATTTCTTCTTCATGTTCTGATATTAATATATTAACTTTTTTAATTTTTTCTCTTATAGTTATATCTTCATTATTATAATGATGTTTATAGAGTTTCATCATATATTCATATATACCTATTAGAGAAACTAACTCCTCATGATTAGGCCCTCCAGGATTAATAGTATAAGGGTATTCCCCTTCTAAAAATTGATGGTTTTGATTAGGTAAGTTTTTAAGAATTTCCTCTTTTCCATATAGCAAAGCTAAATGAGGTCCATATGTTTTATAAAGACTAAAAGTATAAAAATCAACTCCAAGCTCTTTTACATCTGGAAAACCATGTGGTGCATATGAAACTCCATCACCTATGACAATTGCATTATTTTTATGAGATAACTCTGATATTTTTTTAAGGTTATTTACACTTCCAACAATGTTTGAACAATGTGTTATAGCTACAATTTTTGTTTTATTACTTAATAGTTTTTCAAATTCATCAATCTCTAATTCTGCTGTAATTGGATTTATTTTCCATTCTTTGATTTTAGCACCAACCTCTGATAACCTTCTCCAGGGACTTATGTTAGCTTCATGATCTTGGTTGGTTACAATTATTTCGTCACCTGGTTTAAGTGAATATTTTAATGCATTTGATAAAACATATAAGTTTACAGATGTAGATCCTCCAATTACTATTTCCTTATTGTCTGCATTAATCATTTTCGCAAAGAGTTCAGTAGCCTCATCCATGCTCTCACCTGCCATTTTAGACATTGGATATTCTGCATAGGGTTGAACTTTAGTAGAAATCATAAATTTGTTTAATCTTTCAATTACTTGTTGAGGAACATAGCTACCCCCAGCATTTTCAAAAAATGACCAATTTCTGCACAATGGATCTTTAAATGCTGGAAATTGAGATCTAACATAATCTAAATCAAGTTTTGTATTACTTAAATTCAAAAAAAACTCCTTTTTTATACAAATTTATTTTATACATTTTTTTTATGAAAACTAATAAAAACTTTGACCATGAAGAATGGCAAAATAGACTTGATTTAGCAGCTGCCTATCATTTAGCTGATCTTTATGGTTTCAGTGATATTATTTGGAATCACATCACTTGTAAGACTTCATCAAAAAAAGATACATTTTTAATTAATAGATTTGGTCTGAGATATGATGAAGTTACTGCATCAAATCTTTTGGAAATTGATTTAAATGGGAATATCATATCAGGTGAGGGAGGTATAAATTTTACAGGGT
>MDSV01010900.1_pt1 | contig 26998 bp, 13 predicted proteins | sample 810851 | NCBI WGS metagenome assembly MDSV01 (sample SAMN05326640, study PRJNA326480) | marine metagenome | isolation source: seawater | place: Atlantic Ocean: North East | collected 2012 | reverse complement strand
GCTGGCGGCGGCGCGAACGAGGGCGGCGGCGCGAACGAGGGCGGCGCATAAAAAGCGCATCCGTCCGGCGGCGGCGGCGGAGGGACGATCGCCGCCGTGCCGCGAGGGCGCCCGTAGGCCGGGATAGGCTCGCGCGGCGGCGATTTCCAGCGCAAGGGCACGGGCGCGTGCGTCTCGAGCCCGGACGCGGCGTCACCCTCGCCCTCACCCTCGCGACCTCTCTCGGGGGAAACGCGCGCCGGGAACCCGTACGCGGGCGGGTTAGGCTCCGCGGGTCTCGACGCCTCGCGTCTTTCCAGCGGCGCCGCCTCGTCGCGTTCCGACGCCGCGCCCGGGCGCCTCTCGGTGAGCTCCTCCCGCCGCTGCACCAGGCGCCGCGACGCGCGCAGCTGCTCCTCGAACTGCGCCGTCTGCGCGCGCGTCATCGCGGGCGGCGCCGCGGGCGGCGCCGCGGGCGCCACCGGCGTGGCGACGACGGGGTACGGATGCGACGGCAGAGCCTCGGGCTCGCGAGCGGTGGGCTCGCGCTCGCCGCGCGCGGCGCGAGCGACGCGGTCCACGGAGGCGTCCAAGTCGCGCGCGATGCGCGCGGAGAGGCTCTTCAAGTCGAGCGCGGCGAGGCTCTCGCTCTCGCTTTTTTCCGAGCGGACCACCGCCGCCATCGGCGGCAGCTCCGCCTCGAGCGCAGCCGCCTTCGCCTCCGCCGCGCGCGCCTCGGCGTCCTTCTCGGCGACGCGGCGCGCCTTCTCGTGCAGCTCCGCGAGCAGCGCCTTCTTCTCCGCCTCCGCCTTCTCCGCGGCGGCCAGGCGCGCGGAGGTTGCCGCGACGGCGTCTCGCAGCGTCGCCGCCTCCTTCTCGCGCGCCGCGGCGGCGGCGGCGAGCTCGCGCAGAAACGGGTCCGACGGCACGCGCCCCTCCGCCTGGAAGGACGACCACTGCGCTTGGAGCGCCCGCTTGGTCTCGGACTGGGCAGCCGCGGCGAGCCGCGCGCGCTCGGCGTCGCGCGAGTGCCGGGCGACCGAATCCGCCCACGCGTCCAGGCGGCGGAGCGTCCGCGCCGAGGAGGAGCCCGAGGAGGAGGACGAGGGGTCCCCGCTCCGCGCCGCGCGCGACGCCGAGTCTCCCGTTTCCGCGGCACGCCGCGAAGCCGCCGCGTTCGCGCACGCCGCGTTTTCGCGCGCGCCGGCGCCGCCGCCGGCGTCGCGCGGGAGCCCCCCCGCGGCGGCGACCAAACCGGCGGCGTCCGTGTCGCGCCCCGCGGCGCGCGCCGACGCCCGCGCCGCGAGCGCCGCCGTCTTCTCCGGAGGGCTTCGCGCGGAGGGCGGGAGCGGAGGCGAGCCCGGCGCGTCGTCCGCGACGAGCGACGGGAGCGCGTCCAGGACAGCCGGCGAGGCGGGGTCGGCCGCCGCCGCCGCCGGCGGCGGGTCCGGCGACGGGCTCGGCGACGGCGCGCTCGGAGCTCCCCGAGAGAGCGGTGCCTCAGCGGGAACGACCGACGCGCGCGTCTCGGCTTCGTCCGTCGCAGACGCCGTCTCTTCGGGTTCGATCTTCGGTTCGGGCGGTTGAGACCCTCGGGCCGCCTCGGGACCGGCCGCCGCGGGCTCGTCGTATTCGGAGACGGCGGTTGTCGGCTCGGGAGCCGGCTCGGGAGCCGGCTCGGGAGCCGGCTCGGTCTCCGGCGGCTCAGTCTCCGGCTCGGTCTTCGGCTCAGTCTCCGGCTCGGTCTCCGGCGGCTCAGTCCTTGGCTCAGTCTCCGGCTCAGTCTCCGGCTCGGTCTCCGACTCGGTCTCCGGCTCGGCGCGCGGCTCAGTCTCCGGCTCGGCATACGGCTCAGTCTCCGCCGTCGCGACTGATCTGTCGACGAGACCGACGGACGACGCGGCAGACGACGCGGCGGACGTCGTCGCGCGTCTCGAGGGCGACCGGAGACCGCGTTCGCGTGACGTTTTAGTCTCGTCGCGCTCGACGACGCGCCGCGGCGAAGCGCCGACGCGGCCGCGGCTCGGAGTCGCGCCTTCTTTTTTCGCCGGCGACGCGTCCCAGGGAGGACGCTCCTCCAGCGGCACGACGGTCCCACGCGTCGTGTCTTCCCCGACTCCGCGCGCGTCAGCGGCGGGAGCCTCGCGGGTCAGCTCGAGCGGGTCGTGCGTCTTTCCGTACGCCGCGCCCGAGTACTCCGCGGACGAGCGCGCGGAGGACGGCGGCAGTTTTTTTCGCGCCGCGCCCGCCGCGAGCTTCGTCTCGCCCATCTCGGCGCTGGCGCGCGCGGATCGCGCGTAGTTCTCGCGCATGGTCGCCTCCGCGCGACGCAGGGACCCGACGGCGATGCGTCCGTCGGGCCCGCGACGAATCAGGCTGAGCGCTTCCCGCAGGTCGGGATTGTTCGCGGAGAGACGCGCGAGCTCCCTCGCCGCGAACTCCGCGCTCTGCGAGTCGGACGCGTCGCCCTCCGCGACGCGCACGGCGACGCGCGCCTTGGCGGTGGTGCCCTCGCGCGCCAGACGCCGAGTGCGCGCCTCGACCACGGCGTTCACGCGCGCGTGCGCGTCGGTCGCCGTGGCGCGCGGGGCGGGGGGCGCCACGGGTTTCGCAGGCGAGTTTTGCCACCAAAACTTGGACGGGCCGCTCGAGGCGCGCGCGTCCGCATCGTCCGCCCCAGCCGGCTCGCCGGTTCTCCAGCGCGCGATGCGAGACGCGAGCTCGGATCGCGGCATCGCGCTCGCTCCGTGCGCGTCGACGGGGGGCGCCAAGGCCGTCCCACGAGCGCGGCGCGGAGTGGCCAATCCGAGGACCGCCCTCCGCGGGAGCCAAACGGTACGTAAACGTTTCGGGGACAGCTAAAGCGGGGTCCGGTTTGAAAAAAAGTCGGAAGGTAAAAATTGAACGCACGTGTCACAAAACGTTCGCCGCTCGCGTTCGAGGCGCTTCCCGCTCTCGCTCAGTACATCCCGCCGGGCATGTGGAAGTCCCCCGCGAACGCCTCCACCTCCTCGCGCAGCGCCGCGATGTCGGCGCGCGCGTTCGTCTCCAGGTACGCGTTGAAGTCCTTGAGCTTGGGCCCCTCCGCCTCGGCTTTGCAGTCGATGGCGATCTCCACGCCCTTGTGGATGAGGTCCGCCACCTTCACGAAATCCTCCTCCAGCATCCCGCGCGTGGTCATCGCGGGCGCGCCGATGCGAATCCCCCCGGGGATGAGCGCGGAGGTGTCCCCGGGGACGGAGTTCTTATTCAGGGTGATGTGCGCGAGGTCGAGGATCTTCTCGACGCGCGCGCCGTCCACGCCCTTGGGCCGCAAGTCGCACAGGATGAGATGGTTGTCCGTGCCGCCGGACACGAGCTCATACCCGTGTTCGACCAGCCGCTTCGCCATCGCCGCGCAGTTGGCCACCACCTGCTTCTGGTAGTCCACGAACTCGGGGGTCATGGCTTGCTTCAGCGCCACGGCGAGCGCGCCGATGGTGTGGTTGTGCGGGCCGCCCTGCAGCCCGGGGAACACCGCGCTGTTGATCTGTTGCTCAAACTCCTTCTTGTAGAAGATCATGCCGCCGCGCGGGCCGCGCAGCGACTTGTGCGTGGTGGTGGTGACGACGTCCGAGTACGGGAACGGGTCGTCCACGATGTTCGCGGCGACGAGCCCGGAGATGTGCGCCATGTCGGACATGAGGTACGCGCCGCACTTGTCGCAGATGTCGCGCATGCGCGCGTAGTCGTAGTTGCGCGGGTACGCCGACGCGCCGGCGATGATGAGCTTGGGCCGGTAGAGCATGGCGTTCGCCTCGAGCGCGTCGTAGTCGATGGTGCCTTTGCTCTCGTCCAGGCGGTACGGCAGCGACTCGAAGAAGATGCTCGTGGCGCTGATCTTCTTCTTGGGCGTGTAGAAGCCGTGCGTGAGGTGCCCGCCGTGGGGCAGGTCCAGGCCCATGATGCGGTCGTGCGGGTTGAGCAACGCGGTGTACACGCAAAAGTTTGCCGGCGAACCCGAGAGCACCTGCACGTTCACGCCCCACTCCTCGTCGCTCAGACGGAACGCCTCGAGCGCGCGCTTCTGGCACAGGCTTTCCGTTTGGTCGATGAACTCGTTGCCGCCGTAGTAGCGCTTGCCGGGCAAGCCCTCGGAGTACTTGTTCGTCAGGCACGAACCGTTCACCTCCATCACCGCGCGGCTGGTGAAGTTCTCGCTCGCAATGAGCTCCAGGCCGAGGCGCTGGCGCGTCTTCTCCTGGGTCATGATGGCGAACATCTGCGCGGCGGCGGCGGCACGGTCGGTGCGGGGTTGCGAAGCGAGGGACGACAGGTTTGGTTTCGTGAGCGGTGTGCATCGGATGCGCGCGTGCGGTCGACGGCGCGGCGCGGGCGGCTCGGAAGCCGGCGCGGAAGCCGCCGCCGAAGCGACACCGCGAGTGACGAACGAAAAGAAAAAACCGCGTTCGGCGCGTTTCGCGTCTCGGCGAGAATTCTCGTTGTCAAGAACCCTCGCGACGAACAGAGGGAAGGGCGGCGGTCGTCGCGCGGCCGGCCGGGGTGCGCCACCTCGCGCCGGGAAGACGAAGCGCGCCGGGTCACGCACCTCGGGATCGAGTTCCTCGACGGACGTGTCCGCGAAGGGGGCGTTGCGCAAGCCGCTGCCGGGCTCGGCGACGGCCTTCAAGGGCTCGGGACCTGCGCGCGGTTTGAAAAGGTGTTGCCGTCAGCAAAGCACACGACAAAATGGCATTCACCGGAGGCGGGTCCGGGGCGACGACCGGGCGCGTGCGCTCGCGGAAGGAGGTGAAATGCGGGACGATCGATCGCGTCGAGGCGAGAGACGGTCCGAAACCGCGCGCACGCCGCGAGCGCCACCTCGCGCGCGCGCGGTCGAGACGGATTGCGTCGAGAGAAATATCGGAGACGTACCCTTCTTCTTGTCCGCGGCGCGGACCACGAAGGCGCGGCGCGCGGTGGGGCGCGCGGCGGCCGCGGCGCGCACCTTGGCGGCACCAGGCGCGACGCGCGCCTTCGCGGAGAGGAACGCGGAGGAGTGAGTGAGGGCAGACATGTCTTTCTCGTGTCGAGCAGACTGACAGTGCGGGCTCTGCGAGCGAAGAAGTTAGTTTATTTGCGACGTCGCTTTTTTCTTGCTTTTCGGGACCGGAACTTCAAGACTGCGGTCCCGTGTAAAAAAACGGAAAATTCGTGTCAATGCCACGTGGAGCGGCTCACGGCGCTTCCCAAGCGCCAAAGAACCCGCGTAAAACCCTTGGGTCGGGAGAATCCGCTCGCCGCCTCGCGCGCTCGGTTTTTTTCGAGCGCTCCGAGCTTTCGAGAGGAGGGCAGCCGAAGTTTGAACCTCCTTCGATAATAACAACGAGACGCGCGCGCTTCGCGATGCGTTTCCTGGCGCTCTCTTCCGGCGGGGCGATCCCCCCCCCTGGGTCCGGCGGTGGCAAGCGCGGCGCCACGGACTTCTCCGGCTCCAGAAGCGGCGCAGTGACGTTCAAAGGCGCCGCGCCTTCCACCGGGGCGTCGCAGGCCCCCGCCATCTTCAAGGCGGCCTACACCTGCGCCGGCCTGGGCGTCGTGGGCGACGTGCTCGCGCAGACCATCACGAGAAACGCGGCGAAGAAGGCGGGACTCGCGAGCGGAGCCGGCGACGCGAAAAAGAAGTCCTCCGCGAAGTCGGCCGCCGGCGACTCGCCCGCCCCGGCGTACGACCTCGTGCGCACGGCGAGGCAGATGGCGTACAACTTCGCGTTTTACGGCCCCGCGCAGCACTTCTGGTACGCCGCTCTGGCGGCCAAGTTTCCAACCGCCGCGGGCGCGTCGCTCGCCGCGAACCTCCCCCCGTTCGCCTGGAAGGTGTTCCTGAACCAGGCCGTGCTCGGCCCGGTGGTGGTCGCGACGTTCTTCGGCTGGAGCATGGCCCTCACCGGGCGCGCGAAGGAGTACCCGGCGAAGATGCAAAACGACGCGTTTCCCGCGTTGAAACGGGGTTGGGCGTTTTGGGTCCCCGCCGCCTCCGTCAACTTCGCGCTCGTCCCGCTCAAGGCGCAGGTGCTGTACATGTCGTGCTGCTCCATCGTGTGGAACTACATCCTCAGCACCGCGGCCGCGGGGGGAAGCCGGGGCAAAGCGCCGGGGAAGTGAAGGCGCGTCGGAGGCGCGCTCTTTTCGCGACGGTGTAGGATACCAACTATAAAAGTATTACGGTCTCGTCGACACCGCCACTTATTACACATGCATTGCTTTTTATTGGTCGTCGCGTCGCGTTCCCCCTCGGCGTACGTCACCGCACCCAGAAGCCGGTCGAGGTTTCTCGACGCGCGGAGGCTGCGGTCGTTTTCCTCGCGCCACCTCCGATCCTCATCCCCCGCTGATGGGCGGGATCACCGCGACCTCGTCCCTGTCCCTGAGCGCGACGTTCGCCGTGGCGTACTCCTGATTCACCGCCAGAACCGCGCTCTGCAGCACGCTCTCAAGCTCGGGGTGCCGCTCGACGAGCACCGCGCGCAGGGCGTCGGTGTGCTCGGCATCCAGGGTCTCCTCCACCAGCCCGCCTGTCGCCTCGCGCGCGCGCGCGAAGTACAAAACTGTCACCGTCGGCATGCCACCGTGTGCGCGAGAGTGAAAGGACCGATCGTCGTCACGCGCTTTTCGGGCTTTTTCCGAGACGAGAAATGTAGCCCCGAAAAGCTCAAAGCTCACACTCAGCGATGCGCGCGGCGACGCCCATCGCGGGTGCGCGCCTCCTCGTCCCGCCCTGTCTCGCGGCGGGGGGATCGCCGGAGCGCACGCGGCGGCGTGCGCCTCGTGTTTTACCGCGTGCGCTGTGGCGGAACGACGACGAAGTGGACGGCGACGGCGACGCGGAGGCGCCCGTCCCGACGCTGAGCTCGCGGCTGCGCGCGGAGGTGTCCGCGTTCTACGACGGCGCGGTGCGCCGCGCGCTGGCGGATCCGTTCGTGCCGTACGAGAACCTCTCCGGGATCGTCAACCTCGCCGAGTGCGAGACGAGCGCCGGGTGGAGCCCCCGCGAGGTCCAGGACGAGCCGGACTGCACGCGCGCCGAGCTCGTCGACGCGACGGTGGCGGAGTTGGCGCAGCTCTTCGGGCAAAGCGGCGTCGAGGCGATGCCCGCGCTGGCGGTACGGCTCGTGGCGCCCGGGGTGTTCGACGGCACGAGCGCAGATGAGGGACGCGCGCGGGAGCGAAAGACGGGGGAGTCGTCCGAAGGCGAGGAAAAAGCCGAGTGGACGGCTAATACGGGGGAGCGCGCGAAAGGCGCGCGCGCCATCATTGGGCCGAGCTCCGGGGGCGGCTTCGTGTGGACGCGGCTGACGGCGTTCTTGGAAGCGCCCACCTGGGAGGGCGAGGCGGATCTGCACGCGTCGCTCGTGGAGACGTACGGCGTTCTGCTGGCGCCGGGGATGCTGCGTGGCGCGGCGGAGCCCGGCTGGTTCATGATGTGCGTCGCCGGGAGGGACGAGGAGACGCTGCTCGTCGGCGTGGACAGGCTGCGCACGCAACTGTTACAGCGCAAGTTCCTCCACGGTCGGTGGTGAGGCGCGACGCGCGCGACCCGACGCGGAGGCGTCGAACGACGCTGTCGTGTGTATTAATACCTTTTCGTACGCCGCACGCATCGCGTGGGAACACCACACCCTCTAGCTAGCTATTGGTTATCATACGTATCGCTCCTATACACGCGAACGTCGCGCCTCGCGGCGAACCCGCGCCGAACGAGCGGCGGCGCGGCGGCGGACTAGGTTTTAGCGCCGTACCCGCTCGCGCGCCGCTCGGGCGACGGCGCCGGCGCGCCGAACCCCGGGAAGCGCGCCGACGCCGGGGTCGCCGGCGCGCTCTCTCCCTCTGCGCCGCCCTTGACGCAGTAGACCACCTCCACGGCGAGGAAAAACACGCACATCGCGAAACACACGAACGAGGCGAGTTTCAGGACGACGGTCAGGTCGTACCCGAAAATCTTGATTCGCGCGGGCGTCAAGATGCCGCCTCCGTTGGGGAGCACGACGACGTTGTCCGGCATCAAGTACACGTCGTCCCCGCGCTTCTCGGACCACTTCTTGTTCGAGCCCGGCGCGCAGTCGCGGCCGTCCGTCAGCGGGTAGTTCTGCTCGGAGAAGAAGCCGCACACGCCGTAGTTGGTCTTCGGGTCGAAGCTCATCTGCAGGCGCGCGTACCCGTTTTCGCCCCAGTCCTGGCCGTACGAGTTCTTCACGAGCCAGTACGGCTCGGAGGAAGCTTCGTCCACGCCCCAGCCCACCACGACGGCGGCGTGGTTTATGGCGGCGATCTGGTCGTCGGAGGCGGGCGGGCAGTCCTCCATCTGCACCAAGCCGCCGCCGTACAGCTGCAGCGGCTTCACGTTCATGCCCACCGCGATGGGCTGCCGCTTCAGCGCGCGCAGCATCGCGTGCACCGTCTCGGCGCCGCGCAGAGGCGGAATCTCGCAAAAGCCGTCGATGGTCACGCCCGGCGTCTTCTGCGGCGCCTCTTCGCTCTCCGCGCCGAGCGCGGCCGCGCACGTGCCTCCCGTCGTGGGGTACTCCTCGACGCTCAGCAAACCCCGCGGCTGCGTCTGGATCCAGGCGTACGCGGTGGCCATGTTCCCGGTGTTGCACCCCGAGTCGAGCTCGTCGCACGACAGCAGGTAATACGGGCTCGGGCTCGGCCGGTGGCCCGTGGAGATGAGCTTCGAGTCCGCGATCACCTGCACGGTGCTGTACGCCCAACACCCCGAGCACGCGCCCTGGCTGTACAGCGGGCCGATGTCCATGTGCGCGCGCCAGTCCAGATCCGAGGGCAGGTTGATGTCCGCGGGGTTCACCGCGGTCGCGCCGCCCAGCGCCGAGGACGCGTCGACGGCGATGCTGTCGCTATTGCCATAGCCGCGCGACGCGCCGCGCGCGCGCTTCGTCTGTTCGCGTGCGAACGCCGACGCGGCTTCCGCGGCGAGGTCTTCCTCCTCGGACAGAAGCGCGAGTTCGGCAGCCTCCGCGCCGAGCGCGGCCTCGTCGTCGTCGTTTCCGTCCGAAAAGCGCTCAGGCTCCTCGCCGCCCAGGCTCGCGAGACCGGTGCTCCAGCCGAGCGCCGCGTCCGTCGCGGCGAAGAACCCGTCCGAACTCGTCTTCCCCTCGAGCGCGCGACGCGGCGCGTCCGCGGTCCCCGAACCCGCACCGCCCGCAACCGCCGTCGTGTCGTCTTTCCTCGGCGCGACGTTGACGCCGGCGGCGTACGTCGCGTGGTTCGCCGCGAACTCGTCGGGAGTGAGGTCGGCGAAGCGCGTGACGATTTTCTTCATCCCGCCCGCGCCCTTCTCCGCGCGCGCGGCGTTGTGCTGCTCGATGTGCCGCATGTTGCGCAGCAGGATGATCTCGCGCCGGTAGCTCTCCTCGCACGGGAACGTCTCCACGCCGCAGTACGCCGTCTTCTTGCCGAAGCGCTCGACGAACTCGGAAAACGCCGGCGAGTGCGGCTTGTCCGCCGCGAAGCGCGCCTTCGCGGCGTTGCGCACAGCCGGCGAGACGATCGCCTCGCAGTCGTACCGCCGCTCCTGGTGCGGGTTCGCGTTCGCGGAGGCGGCGAGTTCCGCAGACGCCGGTCGCGCGTCGCCAGCGACGGGAGAAGGGCCCGAGGATTCCGCGGGGTCCCCCAGACGCGACGCGAACGCCAGCCCGCCGCCCGCGCCGAGCTTCGCGACGGGGAGCGTCGCGCCTCTTCGGGCGTTCGGGGACGGTCCGCCGGGCGTCGCCGCGCCGTGGATCTCCCGGGGTGCCTCGAGGCTATCTCTCACGGCGCGCGCCTCGGAGACCTGTTCGTTTTTACCGACACCCACCAGTCCTTCGTCCGCGCCTGCGTGCGCGTGGCCGTGGTGGTTGGCGAACTCGTCCGGCGTGAGATCCGCGAAGCGAGTCACGCCGAGCTTCATGCCCCCCTCCCTCGCGCGCTCGGCGTTGTGCTTCTCGATGGCGACGACGTTCTCCAGGAACACGCGCTCGCGGCGCGTGGACTCCTCGCATGGCGGAGCCGAGTCGGGGCAATACGAGGCCGCCTTGTCGAACTTGGCCATGAACTCCTCGAACGCGCGCGAGTGTTCCGCCACGACCGCGGGCATCTCGTCCCCAGCGTTCGCGCCAGCCGCGAGCGCGGCTCGGACGGTCGGCACGTTCACGGTCGGAACTTCGGTCACGATCCCGGACGCGGCGAACGGGCGGGGGAGGCGCAGTCTCCCGAGCTGCGTCGCGCTCGCCGGCGCGCTCACCGTCGCGAGCACCGCCGCGACCAGCCCCGCGGCGAGTCTCGCGGAGACCGCGACGCGACGACGAACGTTTCTGCGAGTCCCGCGTCGCGACGTCGCCGCGCGCGCGGCGTCCATCGTCTTGCCAGCCTCAGACCGCATCGCCATCCCGACCCCTCGGTCCTCTCCTTCGCCTCTCGTCATGTTGCAAGGCGCCGTTCCCCCAAGAACTCGCGCCCGCGTCTGTGGATCCGAGCGCGCTCTCGCGCGGAAAAGACCAACACCCACACAAACAACACCCGCCCGCGGCAAAACCGAGCAAATAAAGAAAATAAGCGAAAGCAAAAAACACACAGCGGTATGTAATGTTAGTTACTAAAAAATACCAAAATTTACGACATTAAGAGACTATTGACGATGTGCTTGCGATGTTTAAAGCGCAGACAGTGTCAGACTGTCGCGCGAGTCCAATCCCAAAGGGTTTCCTTTCCGATCGAGCCCCGCGAACGGCACAGGCCCGCGCGCGTGGATGCGACCGCGACCGTCGGCCGAGACGCGCGTTTCCGGACGGACACAGCGCGTGCGGCGAACGCGCACGTCCTCTTGAGGTTCCGGTTCGGCTCTCCTCGATCCTCGGCGGTGGGCGACGCGCGCAATGTCCATTCGGGGCGTCTGGCAGCTCCTCCGGCTGAACGTGAACTACTGTGACCACAGCGGGTCCAGCAAGCACATCCGCGCGTTCGTCAACTCCGGCCTGACCGAGTACGCGGCGCAGTATCCGCACGCCGAGGTGACCTCGACCGTGCGCCGGGGGAAGCACCCGCACATGACCGGGGAGTTCCTGAACGGGAACACCAAGACGGTGGATCTGAGGAACATGGAGGAGGAGCAGATAAAGTTTCACCTGCGTTACATGTTCAGCGAGAAGGGGAAAAAAGGGGGGGGACCCGTGAAGAACGGCCGGAGGTTCACGGTGAACAAGAGCGTGCAGGGGACGTGGCGACCGGGGATGTGGGACGCCGCGAACGGCGCCGCCGCGGCGGGGCGTTCGTAGTGAAGCGGAGGACGCTCGTCGCTCGAAGACGGAACGGGTGCTCGCCGCCGCGCGTTCGATAGTGAGTCTACGGACAACCGTAGCGTCATCAGTACTCCAAGGAATCGTCGTATCCGGGATATTCGTCGTTCCCCCGCGTCCGCCGGCGCGCGGACATCAGCGCCGAGCGCGCGTCCTCCCTCGTCTCCTCCTCCGTCGCCCCGTGGGGCGACGCGAGAAACGCGCCGTCGTCTCCGCGACGCCGCGACGCGCGACGAAGCCCCCGCGCGTACGTCGCGCCGAACGCGCACGCGGCGATGGCGAACAGCGACGTCACCATGACGTTCGGCAACACTAAGACGGCGCAGAACTTGTACGTGGGGTCGATCGGGCACTTCAAAAAAGCCTGCTTCTCGACGAGGCCGCTCATGCACGTCCCGACGCCCATCGCGAACGCGGCGGCGCCGAAGAAGCGGTGGTAGGGCGCGAGTTTGGCGCGCGCGTCGGTCACGGCGACGCCTCCGTCCGTCGCGGGCGGCGAGGCGCCGAACGGCGAGTCGCCTCCCAGCCCGAGCGTTCGCGTGAGCGCGCGCGCGGGCGCGAAGAAGAACACGGAGACGCCGACGAAGGCTTGGCAACACACCAGCGCCGTCGTGATGACGCCCATCCAGCTGTGCGCCGAGTAGAGCGGCGGGATCTCGTGGCCGCCGTGGTTGGCGAATATCGCCATGAGGCCCATCACCAGGAGCGTCGTCGCGACGACGTGCAGCGCGGTGTGCACGCGCTTCGCGTCCGCGTGGGACAAGCCCCGGTGCTCCTCGCCGTCCGCGTACGCGATGACGGCCTCGGGCATCAGCGCCGCGAACGCCAGGGTCATGCACAGCGGGTGGTAGTTGAACGACACGACGCCGTCAGCCTCGCGCTCGAACCAGGGGATGGGGAGCACGTCGAGCCACGCGAGGAAGGCGATGAAGAACACCGCCGTCGCGACGCGCTGCAGCAGAGGGAGCGCGGAGGCGCTTGCCCACGATCCGGAGGATGCCATAGTGCCTGTCGAGCCGCTCGGGGACTCCGTGCGGGGCGTCTGTGATGTGGAGTGGCGCGGTTTGATGAAAACTCCCAGAAGAGACGGGGTGCCGACCGTTGTGCGCGCCTTAGCAAGCGGAAAAGTTCGGCCGCGACGCCCGACTCCAAACCCCTGCTGCCCGCTCTGGTCAGGCCCGCGGGCGCGAGGACGAAGCCACGATGGCGCTCGAACCCTCGGCCTCGGAGCGACCCGCGATGTCGCGCGTGAAGGTGGCGGTGTGCGTCCAGCCGCTGGACGCGGCGGAGGGAAACGACGCGGCCTCTGATTCGTCTCGTCCGAGCGCCTCGGGCTGCGCCGTGCAGGCGCTCGGGAGCGGGCGCCTCGCGGTGAGCGACGCGAGCACGTGGAACACCGAAGAGTTTGCGTTCGACCACGTCTACGGCGCGTTCGAGCGCACGAAGGGCGGCGTGGACATGACCGCCGACGCCGCCGCGCACAGGCACACGCGCGCGCGTCTCTTCGCGGACGTGGGTGTGCCCGCGCTGGACGCGGCGTGGCGGGGGCACAACGTCGGCGTGTTCGCGGTGGGCCACTCGGACGCGGGCGCGAGACACGCCATGCGCGGCGACGAGCCGAGTCTTGAGCCGAGTCTGAACGCCGCGCGAGCGGCGGACGGCCTGCTTCCCCGGTTCGTCGATGCGCTCTTCGGGCGCGTCGAGAAGGAACGCGAGATGGCATCCGGCGCCGTGACGAGAGTAGACGCGTCGTTTGTGGAGGTGCGCGGCGACCGCGCGCGCGACTTGTGCGCGCGCGAAACCGGGAGCGCGAGCATCGTGACCACCACCGCCCCCACGCGCGTGCGCGTGGACTCCGCGGACGCGATGCGCCGTGTGCTGCGAGGCGCGCTGGAGCGTTCGGCGACTACTGGTAACCAGTCGCGACTATGGGTCCCGCCCGGAGTCGGCGCGTCCGACGGCGCGCCGCTCGGCGACGACCCGTCGCGGCGCGCGCCGGACGCCTCGGTCACGACGCACTTCGTCGCCCGGATCACGCTGACGCGCTTTCTGCGACGCGTGCCCGCGAAATCGCTCGCGGCGACGCGCGCCGGCGCGCTCGAGGCGGCGCGCGACGCGCCGCTGGTCAGCGAGGTGACGCTCGTCGAGCTGTGCGGCTTCGAGCGCGCCGGCGCGGACGACTCGCTGCGAGAGCTGGTCGAGGCGGCGCGCTCCGCCGCGAACGGCGGCGGTTCCGTCAGACAGACGGAGACGGAGACGGAGACGACGCGTTCGAGGGACGAAAGCGGCGCGTCGTCACGAAACCAAAACCAAAGACGCGTGGTCACGAAGAAACAAGCCCCTCTGTGGCGCCTCGCGCGGCGTTGCGCGCCGGGCGGCGACGCGACGATCTGGTTGGTGGCGGCGGTGAGTCCGCGCGACGCCGACACCGACGCGACGCTCGCGACGTTGCGGTTCGCGTCGACGTTCCGGAACGTGCGGTGCGTTTCCCGGCGGAACGTCGACCCGGACGCCGAGCGGTTTGTGGAGGCGGAGGGAGAGGCTCGGGCGGTCGCGGGCGAGGTGGAGCGGCTCGCGAAGGCGTTGGCGGCGGCGAGGGCGCGCCGCGCCGAGGCGCCCGTCAAGCGGGCGAGCTTCGGGAGACGCGCGACGGAGCCGTCGCCCGCGCCGAACGAAGCAGGCGCCGAATCCGAGGCGGACGAGACCGACCGGCTGCGCCAGTCTCTGCGCGACGTGCGCGCGGCACAGGAGACCGCCGAACGGCGGCGCAGAGCCGCGCGCGCCAAGTGGACCGCGAAGCTCGAGCGCTACGCCGGCGCTCGCGGGAAGCCGTCGTGGCGCGGCGACTCGTTCGGCGACGCGAGACGTTCCGCCGCCGAAACAGCCGCGAACGACGACGACGACGGCGACGACGCGCTCGCCGCACTCGCCGCGGACCCGCCGCGTTCGTCCGCGCCCGCGACGCTCACGCCCCTGTGCCGCGTCGCGCGCGTCCCGCGTGACGAACGCGAGCGGGGCGCCGAAACCCCGATGCGCGACGACGACCCGATTTCTCCGCCCCCGCCGACGATCGCCGTCCCGACGGAACCCGGCGGTCGCGTCCGCGTCGGGTCGGGGTTGGATTTTTTCCGCGACGGCGTCGACGTCGCGCTGGCGGGCTTCGGCGTTCGGCCGACGCACGCCGTCGTCCTGCGCGGCGCGTCCTCCGCCGACGCGGACGCCGTGTTCGTCGCCGCGGGCGACGGCGACGCCGAGGCGGACGTCTGGGTGAACGGCGCGCGCGTGCCCAGTCTCGAAGAATCGCGCGCGACGAACGGACCGAAGTTGACGAGGCTGCGGGACGGCGACCGGGTGGTGATCGGCGCGCGAAGCGGCGCGGTGTATACGTTCCGCGACCCGAACGACCCGAACGCGCGCGCGACGGCGACGGCGACGGGACGAACGGGACGAACGGGAGACGTCGATCGCGACGACGACGTCGGATCGACGCTGATCGACCCTTGGCTCGAGGCGCGGCTCGAGCTCAAGCCCCTGGCGGCGACGCTGGCCCGCGCGCTGGCGGGCGCGCCTTCCCCGCCCGATTCGCTTTTTTTCCATCCCGATCGAACGCGCGGATCCGAACGCTCGTCCCCGGTTCGGTCCGACGGCGAGCGTCGCCGCCGGTGGCGCGAGGTTTCGCGCGCGAACCTGGCGCGGGTCCTCCCGGACGTCGACGAGTTCAACGCGCGATGCCGCGCGATGGGCGTGTGGGCACGCGTCGCGCCCGCGTGGGACGCCGTCCCGCGCGGCGGGGAGCGCGCGGAGGGCGCCTCCGTCTCCGTCGTCGCGCGCGCGACGCGCGGTCTCTCGGCGCGCGCCGTCGTGGAGCTCGAGGCGAGCGCCATCGACGACGTTACGAACGTCGCCGCGACGTGGTCCGCCGCGGATTTTTCGCGGACGCGTTTGGCGAAGCTCCGGGCGTTTCACGAGCGCGCGCCCGATGAGAGAAGAGGGAGAATTTTTTCGGGAGAGGCGGAGGACGCGAGCCCGCGCGTCTTAGCGCCGTCGTGGGAAGAGGACGAGGAGGACCCGTTCCTGACGTTCGCGTCGGATGGCGGATCCGTCGCGTTGCGCTTCGCGGACGTCGCGCCGGACGCGTGGACGACTCATCGACGAGACGGCGGAGACGACCCCGCCTCGAGGACGCCGAGGACGCCCTCCGGCGCGCAGGGGTCGAGGCCCGCGTCCGGGGCGAGCGCCCCGCGGGACCGGACCCCGGCGAAGCTCGAGCGCTTCGCCGGCGGAACGAGCCTCGCCTCGGCTGGCGATGACGTCCTCGTCGCCGCCTCGGGCGAGCGCTCGGACGAGCGCGCGAGTCGCGCGAGTCGCGACTCGCGCGACTCGCGCGCGGGTTCCGAAGCGTCGGCGGCCGCCTCCGCCGAGACTCCGGCGGCGGCGGACGGCGAAGAAGACGACGCGCGGGAAACGATTGCGCGACGCGGACTCGAACGACTCGAGCCGGAAACCTCCGACCCGGAGACGACTGCCGGTTTGTTCCGCGCGTTGGCTGCGGAACGCTCGACGATCGCGTCGCTGGAGCGTCGACTGGACGTCGCCGAGGCGCGCGCGCGCGCGGCGGACGTCGCCGCGACGCGGGCGGAGGCGAGCCGCGCCGCCGCCGAGGCGCGGGCCGACGCCGCGGCGGCTTCGGCCGAGGCGCGCGTCGCGGAGGCGCGGGCGCGGCTGGGCGAGGCGACGGCGACGCGCGCCGCGGAGAAGGATTCCGCGGCGAAGGAGAAGGAAACGCTTCGCGCGACGATCGCGACGCTCGAGGGGGACCTGGAGGCGTTTCGAACCCCGACGCCCGCCGAGAAACACGCGGAGGTGCCCGGCCTGGCGCCATTCGCATTCCCGCGCGTCCCGCCGGCGCTGGAGAAGAAAGTTCCCGGCGAGAACTCGAAGCGCGCGGCGGAGCAGCTCCGCGAGCTGGTCCGCGAGTTCAGGCGCGCCGCGCGCGCCGCCGAGGTCACGCTGGAGTACGCGAACGGGTGCCTGGCCCGCGTCCGCGCGGAGTGCGCGCAGGCGCGAGCCGACAAGGCGGATGAGATCGCGCGGCGCGTCGCCGCGGAGTACGCGCTCGAGGCGAGAAGCGCGGCGGCGGCGGCGTCGCGCGCGCGCGCGGAGAAGGCGGAGCGTCTTCTCGACGAGACGCGCGATCGCGCGCGAACGAACGACTCGTGGGTCTCTAAAGCGAGAGCGCGTCTCGCGGTGACGACGAACGATCGATCGACGAACGATCGATCCCGAAACGGCGGGATCGCGACGACGAACGAAGAAGATGGTCGTTCGGAAGATCCGCGACGCGCCCGCGTCCCCGCGCTGAACCTGAACCTTCCCGCGCTTTTGGCGAAAAAAGGCTTCGCGGAGGACGCCGAGAACGCGCCGCCGAGAGAAGACGCCTCTCCCGACGCGGCGCCCGACTGGGCGAAGCGCGCGACGCCGCTGCTGCGCGGTTTGGACCCGACCGCGACGGTCGCGAGTCTGGAGGCGGCGGCGTCGCGCGAAGGGCGCGTTGTTGGGTCGCGCGGTCGCGAGAGGAGTCTCGCGCGCGGAAGCGAAAGCCCGTCTCGGAAACGAGAAGACGCGCGCTTCGAAGACGCGGTGCGCGTTCCCGCGGCGCTGCGCGAACTGACCGACCTCGCGATGTCGCTCCCGCTCTCGGCGCGCCAGCCGGAGGCGGAGGCGCCGAGTCCGCGCGGCGAGGTGGCGTCCCGGGTCAAGGCGAAGCTGGGCGGGCGCGAGAGGCTGCGGGCGCGGGCGGGCTCGGCTGCGAGCGCGGGGCGTTCGCTCGACCTCTCGCCTCCCTCCCGGGCGGCGGACGAGAAAGAAGAAGACGCGTTTTCTTTTTCGTCGCCGTCGCCGCGCGGGTTTAGGGTCTCGCCCGGCGCGCGGGAGGCGGACGCGGAAGAAGGAGACGCGTCGGCATCCGCCGCGCGCTCGCTCGTCGCGGGGTTCGATTTCGTCGCGAGTCCCCCCCTTCCGCTTTCGCGCCCTCGAGACGGCGCCGGCGGCTCCGCGCGCGAGTGGTGGGAGACGGACTTGGCGGGCAACGACACGAAGACGCCGTCGCCCGTCTCCCGGGCGACGGATCCGTCGATGACGGTTCCGATTCCGCCTTCTTGGCGGTCGCCTCCGGAGCCCACGGGAAATCCGGCGGCGACCGCCGAGAAGGCGGAATCGGAACCGTCTCCGGATTCCGACGCCGTCCCGGCGAAGGAGACGGATGCGCGACGCGCGTCCTCGGCGCGGCTTCGCCCCCCCGCGACGCCCGAGGACGTCGGCGCGTTCGGCGCGGTGTCGCAGGAGGAGCGGCGCGCGTGGTGGGCGAAGCGGCAGCTCAAAGGCGCGGTCGCGAAAATCGGTGCCGTGCGCGCGTTCAAAGCCGCGGGGGCCCGTCGCGGGAACGCGCGCGACTGAAGACGTGAAGACGAACTGACGAAGACGAAGATGAATGAACGCGCGTCCTGTTACGTATTTTGCGTCGCGAAGACCTTATGACGACGTTTCGTCTTGACCGACGGCACCTCATACCGCGCCGCGCGTGCATTTCGTGCCATCACCGCATGGCGTGCCTCGGCTTGCTGTACATCCAGTTATCCGCGTCCACCTCCTTGACCAGTCCGCGCAGCGCGATGAGCGCGTCTCTCCGCAGACGCGCCTCCGTCTCGCGCCGCTTCTCTTCGTTCTCCACCGTCTCGTCCGCCACCAACCAAGCCTGCGTGCGCGTGCGAGTCGGGAACGCAGGGGAACGCGGCTTTTTCGGGTCAGTCGACCGGCGAGGACATCGCGTCTCGGACGCGCGTCGGACGTCGTGGGTTTGGCGGACGGATCGTTCGGGTCGTCGGGTCTCGCGTCGTCAAAACGCGCGCGTGCGCCGTGTTCGTTTCAAAGAGACGCTCGGTGGCAGAGAGATCTGTCGGATTCGAACGACGGGAGACGAGACGCACCGCCGCGGCGTCGTCGTCCACGACGTTCCTCCGCTGGCCGGCGGTTTTCGTCGCCGGCCGCCCCGAGACGCTGACCCCGCCGGTGCTTCCGAAAAGAGTCGCCACGGGCGCCGCCGGGGACGCCATCGGGTCGAGAGAAATGTCGAGCGCGCTTCTCGCGGCTTGTTTTTTTATAGGTAAGAGTCGGGAGGGGAGACGCGCAACGGTTCCGGCACTCGGCGACCGGGGCGCTTGACTCGTTGCGAGAATTTCCAAATCGGTCCCGTCACTTCGAGACGCGCCGGGCCAGCGACCATGTCCGAGGTCACCCGCGCGGGATGGTTCGACAACTCCCGGAACCAGGCGGTCACGGAGCAGATCGTCAAGGAGGATCGCTACCGCAACGCCGCGATGGCCACGGAGTTCGCGGCCGAGCTCGCCGAGCTCGAGGCTGAGGAGAAGGCGAAAGAAGAGGCGACCGCTGCGGAATTGGCCAGGACCAGGCGACCGGGAAAGCCGGGCGGCTCCGAGCACGGCGACGCGAGCGCGAGCGGTTCCGCGGGGGACGGGGACGTGGACGCGGCGACCCTGACGCAGTGGCAGCGGGACAACGCCATGGCGAACGAGATCGGGCGCAGCCTGTGGAAAAACGGCAACGCGCGGTACGATCCCTCCACCATGAACACGCGCGCGCATTACAAAACCGATTTCGTGTGGGACGAGGACGAGGTAGAGCCGCCGGACAAGCGGTTCTTCCGGAAACGCGACAACTTCACCGCCTACGTCGAAGCCGCGGCGAGGAGAAACATCAAGTGATGATTGATAATGATTGATTGATGCGCGCGTCGTGTGGCGCGTGGTTCCGAAACGCGGTCGCTGTCGTTCCGAATCGCGCGCGCGCGGCGCTTCCGAAACCCCCGTATTACAAACCTGAGAAGGCGAGACCGTCGAAACCTCCATCTCACGTCGTCCTGGCGCGCTTCGCGTCCGGCCCGGGCACGGGCGCGTCGTCCCACTCGGGCTCGATCCCCGCGCGCCGAAGCGCGACGTACACGCGGATCTTCTCGTACCACGAAGCCTCCGCCGCTTTCTGCGTCTCCGTCTTGAGCTCGCGGTCCACGTCCACCGCCTCCGCGCCCAAGAGCGCGTCGCTCCGCAGGAGCTCCCGCTGCGAGAACGCCGCGGGGTCGCCCGCCGGGTCCTGCGCGGTTCGCGCCGCCGCGTCGTCGATCGCGCGCCACTCGAGCTCGGTCGGAAACCGGTCGGCGAGCCCGTCGAAACCGCCGAGTCTGCCGAAGTCCACCGGTCGGCCCTGCGCGAGCGCTTCGAACAGGTGCCCCACGACCGTCGCCACCTGCACGGCGCGCCCGCTCGGTTGCGTCATCGCGATCGCCGCGGGGGCTTCGCCGCGCCTCGCGAAACGGATCCACGAGGTCTCCCACGGCGGAGGCTCGTCCGGGAAGCCCTTCTTCTTCTTCGGCTTGTACACCGCGAACGCCCAGGGTTTTGGCGGCGCGAACACCCCGAGACGCATCGCGCGCGACGAAGCGGGCGCGCCCGAGCCGGAGCCGCCCGAGACGCTCTCGCGCGCCAGTCCCAGCTCGGTCGCCGCGCGCGAGAGCTCCGCGGCCAGCCCCTCGGCGCCCGCCACGCGGACGCCCGCGGCGCGCAGGCTCTCGACGTCCAGGTGGCCGCCGGACGCGCACGTGTAGGCCACGCGCTTCGCGACGAACGAGGCGAACACCGAGCCGGGGGCCATGCCCAGCTTCTCGGCGGTGGCGTCGCGCCAACGCTCGACGACCCGCAGGAGCTCGGTCATCGCGTCGGCGCGTTTGAGTTTGGCGGCGTCCGTCGGGTCTTTCCGCAGCTTGGCCAGCGCGCGCGACCACTGGAGCTCGGCGTTGAGCGCGGGGCCGGCGCCCGCCTCGAGCTCTGCGGCGGGTATGGCGCTGGTGTCCGCGCCCGAGTCTTCGAGCTCGCGCACCTTTGCGTCCGCCGCCGCCTTGCGGTCCGCCTCGGCGCGCGCCAAAGACTCGGGAACGGGAAGCACCACCCGCGTTTGAAGTCGCGCGCGTAACGAAGCCTGCGCGGCTTCGCGGCGCTCTGACGCCGAGGCAGTCGACGGAACGCTCGTCTCGTCCGCGAACGCCGCGAACGCCGCGTCCGCCACCGCGACACCGCGCGGCGTGGCGTGGAAAACCTCGTACGAGCCGAACTCGCTCTTCACCGCGGCGGTGCGCAGAAAACCCGCCTCCGCCAAAGCTCGCGTGACTTCTTTGACGAACGGCTGCGACCGCGCCGTCGGCGACAACGCGAGGCGCGCGCGGCGCACGCGCTCGCGGACGCCCGCGTCTTTGGGCGCGCGCCCGTTCGCGGGCGGGTTCGAATCCGTCGCTAGCGCCACGACGTGGGTCATGCTCGCGCCGGTGCCTGGAAAGCCTCTCGCGACGGCCATGAGCACGGGCGCGCACTCGAGCGTGTACTCCGCCTCGAGCGCCTCGCCGCTCGCCGCCGACGCCGCGAGCCGCTCACACGCGTCGCACGTCCCGCAGATGCGACGGACGGCTCCGTCGTTTTTCGTTCCAGGGCGTCCGTCCGCGCTCGAAGCGGTCGGCGCCGGTCGCCACGACGCCGGCGTCCGTTCCCCGAAGTGCGCCAGGATGCCGGCGCGCCGGCACCCGACGGCGTCGCGCGCGAAGCGCTCGAGCGCGTCCGTGCTCTTCTTCTGCGTCGCGCGCACCGCCGCGCTCAGCTTGCCGACGTAAAACTCGGACGAGTACTTCACGAAGTCGTTGTCGCCGTAGAGCATCAGGCACTCGCTCGGCAGACCGTCCCGTCCCGCCCGGCCCACTTGCTGATAGTACTCCTCCATCGTCTTGGGCGCGCCGTAGTGCACGACCAGACGGATGTCCGGCTTGTCGATGCCCATCCCGAAAGCCACCGTGGCGACGACCACGTCGCACGCGCCGACGAGGAAGTCCATGTGCGCTTGCTTCCGCGCCGCCGGGGAGAGACGCGCGTGGTACGCGCGCACGCGCGTCTCGGGCCTTGACGCGGGGTCATTAGTGTGTGCGAACTTCGCGCGCAACGCCTCGCACACCGCCTCCGTCTCCCGCACGGACGGGCAGTACACGATGACGGACCCTTTCGCGGCGCGCGCGGCGTCGGCGACGGTTTTGAGATCCGTCTCCGCGCCGCGTCGCTTTGCGACGCGCACGCGCAAGTTGGGGCGGTCGCAGCTGTTCACCGCAATGAACGGGTCTCGCAGCGCCAAGACGCTCGCGATATCCGATCGCACCGCGCCGACCGCCGTGGCGGTCAGCGCCATGAGCGGCACCTCGCCGTTCGGCGCGAGGTGAAGGCGCAGCGCGTCGAGCGCGCGGTAGGCGGCGCGGAAATCGTGCCCCCACTGCGACACGCAGTGCGCTTCGTCCACCGCGACGAGGCCCAGCGTCTGGCGCTCGACCATTTGCTTGAGGCGCCGCACGAAGTACGTCGGCTCGTTTGTTTTCTTTTCGTGGCTGGCGCGAACGTCGCCGTCGTCGTCGACGAACCCGACGAGCTTCTCGGGGGTGACGTACAGCACGGCGAACTCGCCGCCAAGCGCGCGTTCCTGCACGGAATCGTCTGTCTGCGCCGAGCCCAGAAACGCCGCGAGCTCCCGTCGACCCTCGCCCGCGGTGTTGTTCAGGTGCGTCACCTGGTCCTGCATCAGCGACACGAGGGGGCTCACCACCAGCGTGGTCTTCCCGGTGTGCAGCGCCGGCACTTGGTAACACATCGACTTGCCCGATCCCGTGCTCCAGTACACCGCGGCGTCGCGGCCGGAGACGGCCGCGGCGACGACGTCCAGCTGGCCGGCGCGGAACGCGTCGTGGCCGAAGTGCTTCTTGAGCGTCGCGGTCAGGGACGAGGCGAGTTCGGGGTCGATCGCCGGGGGAGCGGTCGCCACCGCGGGGGCCTCCGCGTCGGGCGTCGCGTTCGACGGCCGCGAGCCGTCGACGCCCGAACCGGATCTGGGCACCGCCGGGGCGTCCATCAGCGCCAGGAGCTCGGCGTCGTCGATGTCATCCTCGAAACGCATCGCGGCGGGGGACGAATCGCGCGCGGACGGCTCGTCGATGCGCGCGTGCGCGGGGGTGCGCGCCCGTGGGTGTGCCCGTGGGTGTGCGACGGGGAGAGGAGGTGATGCCGAGAACTTGGGCACCCGCCGATCGAAAACGTCGCGAGTTGGCACTCCTCTCGCGTTCTGGCTCGAGAGCAGGTTCGAACTGACGGTGCTCCGACCCTGGGTTTCTGAACCGCGAACTACCTCTCGAACCGCCGCGATCTTTAAACCTCGGTTCTTTGAGTCTCCGCGCCGTTGGTTTTTCACGGTTCGTGATTCCAGCATTTCGCTTTCATCCTTTTTCTCGGCACGTCCCGAAAACGCCTCTCGTAGTTCCCCCGACGTTTTTACCGTTTCTCGTTTCGAGAGCGCTTCGAGCGCGCTCCGCACCGCGCGCTCATTCCATCGACGCGCTCCAGCGTCCCCGCTACCGCGCGTATCGCCATCGAACACGCGACAGGTGCGTACCTCCGCGGCGAGCGAAGACCCCCGGCGGCGCGCTCCCGCCGGACGCCGCGCGGCGCGCGCGTCTCGTCCCGACACCGAGACGACTCCGAGAGGCGCATTGATTGTTCTTTCCCGTCTCGAGCGGGACGGGGAAGAACAGCCGCCGCGGCGAACCGAGCGCGGTCGCGCTGTCGGACGAAAGAGGCGCGCCACTGAAACGCACGCGCCCGCGCATGACGCCCGGAGAGGTGTCTCAACCCCCGTCGCCTCGCGCGTCGACGCTGACCGCCCCCCCGCCCCCCTCCTCGCGCGCCAGGCACACGATGGGTGTCCTCGGCGAGCTGAACACCACCCCGAGCGGCCCCAAGTCCCAGGGGAAGAGCAAAACTCCCTTGAAGTCTCCGCACGCCGCGCCCTTGGGCGTGCTGAGCCCTAACAACGACGCGCTGGAGAAGCGGCGCAATAAGCTGGCGAGGCAGGCGAGCGAGACGCAGAAGCGCTCGTTCACCGAGGCGCTGGATGAGGCGCGCGCGGATGGCTCTGCGCCCGGGAAGAGCCCGCTTCGTCGCCAGACGAGCGCGTTGTCGCGGAGCAGCTCCATCGCGAGCGCGAACGCGTCGCAACCCCCCCGGCGCCCCGCGGCGCTCAGCGCGGAGTCCGTGCTCAACCTGTACAGCAACTGCATCAAGCTCGCGTCCGAGAACAAGATCAACGCCAAGAACACGTGGTCGCTGGCGCTCATCGACCACATCTCCGACATCGTGCGCGACAGCAAAGACGAGGACGGACAGACCAACTTCCAGAAGTCTTCCTGCACGCTGGACGCGGGCGTCAAGATCTACGCCTCGCGCGTGGACTCGTTCCACAACGAGACGTTCAAGATGCTGGGCGGCATGAACAAAGTGGCGACGGTGGAGGAGGAGGCGGCGGAGACGGAGAGCGGCGCGCAGGGCGCGCGGGGCGACGGCGAGGGGCTGGACGGCGAGGCGCGGGAGACAAAGAAGCGACGCTCCGCGCGCTCCGTCGCGACGCTGGAGCCCCCCGAGACGCACACGGTTGGTCGGGTGGACGAGGCGAACGTGGTGGACCCTCTGTTTCAGAAGACGAGCGCGTTGTTCGACGAAGGCGGCGCGTCCGGTTTGCTGCTCAACAACCTCTCCGTGCACCGCGGGTGTACCGTCTGCTTCGACTCGGAGGAGGTGCCCGAGTACCGGGACGCGGCGAGCGCGGACCTCGACGAGGGACCGCTGGAGGGCGCGACGGTGGACCTGTCCAGCATGGAGCACGTTCTCAACGCCGCGCACAGGCAGGCAGCCGCGCCCGGGACGCGCATCACGCCGTCTGTGCGCGTCGTGGAGGATCTGCTGCAGGGCCTCGTGGGCGGCGTCGCGCCCACGGCGGCGGCGGCAGCGGCGCGCGAGGCGGCGGCGGCGGATGCCAGCGCGGGCGTCGCCGGCGTGTCGCTCTTCGACTTCGCGTCCGGTGACGGCGTGCAGTTCGCGGAGTACGACGACGAGGAGCCCGACGGCGACGCGGACGACGCCTTCGGGTACGGCGACGCCGGCGGGTTCGACGACTTCGCGGGCGGGTTCGACGACGACGACACTGCGGCGGCGCCGGATGCGGCGGGCGGCGTCGCCTTGGAGGAGAACGAGGCGAACGCGGGGTTGGAGTGGGTGGTGAACGCGTCGCTCGGCGGCAAGATGGCGTGGGCCGGGCCCAGCCACTGGAGGTTCAAGGCGCTGCCGAAGCGCGCCGGCGTCGGGAGCGGCGACGGGGACGGCGACGCGAACGATCAGGCGGAGGACGGTTCGAAAAAGCCGCGCAGGGAGAAAGGCGCGTTGACGTACGACCTGGAGAACCCGGGCGAGCCCGACGAGGCGCGCTTCACCCTCGCCGCCACCGCCGAGGAGCTGCTGCTGGTCGCCGCGCCCACCGCCGTGGACACGCTGCTCCCGCCCGACCTCGGGTACGACTCGAGCGACCTGGTGCGGCTGTCCCTGCGCCCGAGCGCCTCCGTCACCGGCGCGGGGCTGGCGGGCGCGCGGCGCGGCGGCGGCGGCGCGTCGGCGGAGGGGAGCCTCGGCGGCGACGACGACGGCGGATTCGGCGGCGGATTCGACGGCGACGACGACGATTTCGGGTCGGGCGGGTCCGACGGGCTCGATCCCGATCCCACGGCGGCGGGCGCGGACGGCTTGGTCGCCGCGCCGCGCCGCGTGGAGAAGATCTCCGTGAACTACGCGCGGAGCACCAAGCAGGTGGACGTCAAGGAGCTGAAGTGCGCGCTGTGGGAAAACATCAACTCGAGCGCGACGTCGATGCCCGATCCCGACACCGGAGCGCACTCGTTCCACGCGCTGCTGGAGACGTTCCCGGAGGACAACCTAGCGGGCGCCACGGAGGACATCAGCGTGCACATGGCGTTCATCTGTATGCTGCACCTCGCGAACGAGCACGGGCTCGAGATCAAAGACCGGCCGAGTCTGAGCGACCTGGACATCTCCAACCTGCCCGTCGCCGCGGCGTGACGAAAATGTTTTGCCTCGGCGCGGGCGGACGCGTCGCCGCGCGCGAAGCCTTCGCCGGAGAGAAGGCGCTCCCGGCGAAGCACGGCGGACAGAAAACAAAAATCACGGGGGACTCGCGCCGCGAAGGCATCGGGGGAAGAGCGGGTCGCGCGCGTCTCATCCGCGGCGACGTGACGTCGTTCCTCGGTTTCGAAAAACATCTCAAAAAATCTTCCAATCGCCGCGCGCGAACTTCTAGTACTCAGGCTGTTTCGCCTCGTCACTTCTTCCCGGCCGCCGCCTCGGCATCCTTCTCCTCCGCCCACTTCCCCGAGGTGTGGTTCTTGAGCGCGCGCACGATGTCCGCCCGGACGCACCCCGCGTCCTGGAACTTAGCCACCGCCGCGTCGCAATCCGCCTGCCAGTCCTTCGCGTCGCGGTGGTGCTTCACCTGCGAGCGCTCGAAGAGCACGTTCCCCCACAAGACGAGGATCTGCGACTTGAGCGACAAACCCTCCTCCGCCGGCGCGGCGGCTTCACCCGAGGTGGACGCCTCCTCCTCCTTGGGAATCATCCCGAGGCTCTCCTGGAACTTCCCCTCAGCGAGCGCGAACATGGCATCCGCCTCGGCGGCGAGCGTTTCCTTCGCCTTCGCGTCGCCGGACTTGCTCGCGACGTGCAGCACCTTGCCGCGCTCGAACGCCTGCTGCCCCCACGCGATGGACGCCTCGTAGAAGTCGCTCTTGATGGCGAGCGACTGCGTGTACCGCTCGACGGCTTTGGCGTACTCGTCGTCGATGCGCGCCATGTGCGTCGACGCGGCGGCGGCGAGCGCGGCTTCGCTGGGGGCGTTCTGCGACTCCGCGGCCGCCTCCGAGGGTTCCGAAGTGTCCACCAGCTTCCTCGACGCGCACACGTGCACGTTGCCCCAGTTGAACACCGCCGCCGCCGCCGCCTCCTGGAACTTCTCCGCCGCCGAGCCCAGCAGCGCCTGCGCCTTCTCCGAGCCCACCGCCTCCTCCAGCGCCTCGCAGCACTTCTCCAGACCCACCGCGCGCAGGTCCAGCGGGCCCTCCGTCGCGCCCGCCTCGCCGAGGTGCTCGCGGAACAGCGTCGCGAAGCTCAGGAGCCACTCGTCAATCTCGATCACGTCCTCGCCGCGATCGTCGTCGTCGCCGGGCGGCGCGTCGGCGCGGCCGACGTTCTCCGGCGTGACGACGTCGGGCGTCTCGGACGGCGCCGACGCGACGCGGACGATTTCGAGCTCGACGGGCGCGAGCCCGCCCGGGGCGACGCCGGAGGGCTTGCCCGTTCTCGCCGCCTCGCGCTCCAACGCGCTCACGGCGGTCGAAAGCGCGCTTCGCAAGTCGGCGCGCGACGTCACCGTCACCAAGTCGCCCTCGAGGTCGCGATACTTGAGCGCGACGGGCGCCGGCGCCGCCGCGTCGCCCTCCCCCGACGGCGCGGGCGTCAGCTTCTCGGAAAACTTGGCCTGCACCGCCGCGACGATGTCTTTGTACCGGGACGTGATGGGCACCGTGACGCTCTGCTTGTCCCCCTCGAACGCGCAGTTGAGCACCAAATTAACCGTCTGCTGCTGCTGCCGCTGCCGCTGCGCGGCGGCGGCGGCGTCGGCGGCGGCTCGCTGCGCGCCGGGCGCGG
>MDSV01240261.1_pt1 | contig 27000 bp, 55 predicted proteins | sample 810851 | NCBI WGS metagenome assembly MDSV01 (sample SAMN05326640, study PRJNA326480) | marine metagenome | isolation source: seawater | place: Atlantic Ocean: North East | collected 2012 | reverse complement strand
CTTACTGTTGTCATAATAATCTCCTTAGATAATTTTAATTTTGTTAAACATTAGTTTTAACATATAACCGACTGACCCGCAGTACCAATCGTTATATAATATAAATATACGAAAAAGCTAGAATTAACTAGCTTTCTCATATTTTTTTCGAGTTGTAGGCTTTCTTCTGTAATTACGTCTAGGTTTAGGTTTATCTGACTTAGTCATATGTTCTTTAATCAATTTAATGATTGTCTGTTTATCTAAGATCTGAGATTGTAATACAGCATTTTCTCTATAAAAATATACAGCCGTTCCTACAGCTCCTATCATAATTCCTAATAATCCGCTTAAAATTGTTTCCATAACTTTTCTCCTTATTTCATGTTTGTGGCAGTAACATTACCATTAGAATCATAAGACTTAAACTTAATATCTCTTGGTGTACCATACCCTTTTTCTAGCATTCCTAATCTTTTTGCAACATTATGTCTATGTTGTCCATCATGAAGAGTCTCCATAATTCTATTAGTCTCAGACCAAGTAATTCCTATCTTCTTATTGTCAATACATAAATATCCAATAATAGGTTGTTTACCTTTTTCTACATGTGCCTGTTCGTCAGCTAATTCAAAGCCGATACCGCTCCATAATTTACCATATCTAGTCGGATCGAATGGTTTCTTTTGGTTGTGATTAGTTGTTTTTGCTCTTGAAAATTTGTGTTTCATTGTAAATTTAGTGGTTAAGCCACAAGCTATTTATTATGCCTACTCTTTTACATTCGGATTTTCAGCTTACGTCCGTTTTCCTATCCTTATTTATTAGTTTCCGTAAGTGGTTTACTAACAAGGTTATTATTTTTTAAGTAAACTAATTATTTTAGTTTTTAATAAAATATAACAAAAATTCTTGACAATAAAAAATTATTTATTAGTTTTTTTCAACTTTTTTAATTCTTTTTTATTTTGTCTATAACTTTTAGCTGCTTTTAATAGTACAGCACATTTTTCGTATTCTTCTATGTGTGGTTGTTGAAAATATTCTATCAACCCTTTCACTATCCTCATAGGTTTTTTAGATCCTTTAGCAATAAGGAAGTCTACTCCCATTTCCTCTATACATTCATATGCTGATGTAAAGGTATCATATTGTACTTTCTCTATGAGATCCTTAAGAGGTTGCTCGTTGGAGCTGTCAAGCTTATCGAAATTAAAGTTTTCCATATTTAATGTATAATTTAGTTAATAGTTTTCTGCTTATTTGTTACTTTTTTCCAAGCTAGATATACCAAGTATATGCATAATGGTAGCATCAATAATTCTACAACAAGGATTAAAACAAATAGAGCTAATTGTATTAGAATATACATGGCAGGAAATAATAGAAGAAATAAAAATGTTCCTAAAATTACTGCAGCTATATTATATATTGTTTTCATATAAATAAATATTAGTGTATTGGCATATTAGTTATTGTCTCAATGGAATTTACAATCATATCCCAATCATAATGTTTTCCAAAGTGCATGAAAGTACCTTTGAACTCTAACTGACCTCTATAGGTTGTATCATCAATAAGTATGTCGCCAATTAGTAGATTCTTATGATGTGTTAAGGTCACTCTTCTCTTAAGTGCAGGAAAGTGTTCTTCTATCCAATTTCTTTTTTGGCCCCAAGCATTGGGATTATTCCAAGGAGCAGTTGATGCAACGTATATGTCATGACCCATATCTAATAATTTTTGCACTGCATCCTTGGACCCAGGGATAGGTTCGAATTCTGAAAAGTTTAGTTCCAAATCAGGCCTCCAACCTTTTGTTCCATATTTTGGGTGTTCCATCATTGCCTTTTCAAAGTTGGCTAGAACTCCATCCATGTCTATATGTATTGTTAATTTATTCATGATTATATTGATTCATTATACCATTCCCAATCTAGTTCTTTTGAACATGGTACCTTGTTACTAGAAAAAGCGGAAACAAAGCACATAATAGACAACATAATAGCACAAATACAAAATGCCATTTCGCCAAGTGGGTCAGTAAAGTTAATGTAGTTAAGAATATCGCCAGTACCAGTAATGTACGCGATGTAAAGGGAGGCCAAACCTAGAGTTGAGTAGCCTAATTTTTTGATAGTATTCATTCGTTATTAGTTATTGATTTATAGTATAAATATAAACAAAATAGTTGAAACGGGAAAATCCTGGGCAACTATTTTCAAAAAGTTATTAACAATTTAAGAGTTAATAAGTAGTTTGGCGTCGCTGAAGCTATATAGGTCTGTGCCAACCGATTCTAAGAAGTCTATCTTATTTGTGAACCTCTTATTCATAGCATCTCTAACTATATAGGCTCCAGTCTTGTGGCCTGCATATACATAAACTGTATCACCATATCTGATAGGTCCACCATTAAACCATAAAAGGTCCTGGCTAACAGCTATCCACCTTAGATGACTGCAATCATAAATATCAGGTATCTTTGTTTGGTCTGCGGTTATATCTGGAGTATCATCACATTGTCCAACAACAGGATAATACATAGTAGCAGATACGTTAATTGTGTCTCCACATTCCATATCAAATTCATAGTCAATAGCATTTCTACGTCTATCTATGACTCCACCTTTTTTATATCTAATACTATCCCAATTGCCATCTTCATATTCTAATCTTTCTAGTTTCCATATTATATTATCCATGACGTCTCTAATAGTATCTACAGAACGTCTAGTATCTTCTATAATACTCCACATACTATCTTGATATTGTATATCTTCTTCGGTAGGTATCCAGATATCGTTTACAGGTTCTTCTTTAGAATCTACAGTTAATATTCCTATTCCAACACTAGTAAATAGTACCAATGACAAAATTAAAATTGTTTTTACGCTGTTAAATTTATACATATTATTTGTTTTTTATGTGACCACCATTTGCTAACCATATTTGATAGGCAACTTGTGCGTAGTCAGAAGTTAATTGTTCTCTACAAGTAGATAGATATAGTTTTAACTCTATCAATCTCTTTTCGTCGTTCTCATTTTGTAGAATTTTTTCGACTTTTTCTTTTTGTTCTTCTGTTAGTTCGTGCATATTGTTCTTTTACTTTTTGAAGGGCGTATTCCCACTGTTCAGCAACCGTCTTCCATTTATGCTTAGGTTGGCTTTCCATCTTCTTCATTTGTTTTCGCCACAGTTTCCGAAGCTCATGGTTTGCATCCAATTCCATATAGATGGCCATCATTGTATCTTCGGTTTGTTTACTCATACTATAAATATAATAAAATTATTCAACATGGTAAAATTTTCTCCATTTATTTTAGTACTCCGACGGGGAATCGAACCCCGATTACCAGGATGAAAACCTGGCGTCCTAACCATTAGACGACCGGAGCGGTTTACTTATATACCTTTGTATTTTTCCAATTTCTAAACGCATATAAAATTTCATCATCTATAACTTCTTGACAGGTTGTCGATTCTACAACAGGTTTAGGAAGTAAAGTATCTACAATTACTCTTAAGTTATATGTGTGGGTTGAACTTATAGCTTTACTGGCATACTGGTTTTCGATATACTTAAAACATTTTTCTCTACAACCAATTTCAATTAGTTCACCAACTTTGGCTAAAGCTCTTTGATAATCTTCTTCAGTAGGCTGGCGCCATACTCTAACATTACCAATAATTTTTGATTTTGATACACCGCCACTACCACCTTTCATACCAGTCATGATACCAAAATTACCTCTACGTGCAAGCTTATTTATTTTGGCTGCAGACTCTTTATCCATAACTTGTATTGTATTACCTGTTTTGTGATAAGTAATATCTACACAACCAACTTGTTCTGTTGTTGAACAGTTAACACATACTTTAGTGTTTGGAAGAGCCTTTATTCGCTGTCTATTTATGGTGCTTTTACACTTTATACACTTCATATATTATATTTTAATGTGGGCACGTTTAACAACATAGTTCCATAACTCACCACCACACTCTTCATCTTCGTCTACAAGATTTTCAATGGCTTGCATATGATGAGGTAGCAGTGACATTAGTTTTTCTAAGTCAATTTTCTTCCAATAACCGAATCGTAGTGTTATTGAGTCTTTTTCAAATGAGCTTCCAACCTCCATAGGTCCAAGTTCATCACAAATTTTATTAAGTATTGATAAGTCTATTCTCATATTTTTATTTAATTTATTTTTATATTCATACCATGCAGGGTTTGGCAACTCTGAGTAATGGTCCCATAATTCTTTTTCTATTATTTCTTCAGCCATATTATGATAATTTTCCTGGTACCCAATCTACTTCTATTTCTCCTTCAAACGGAGCAAAATCTGATATTGTTGGTTGTGGAACTATTCTTCCATCATAGTCACATTTTTCCCAACCGAATCCAACCATCATAAAGGTTGTTCTTGGTACTAAACCTTTGAAACAAAGATAAGAATAATTTTCATGTAGTTGCCAGTTAGCCATGGTTTCTAATTCGTTTCTAAACTCTTTGTCTACCATTTCTAAAGTATAACCATCACCATAACCAGAATACATAACACCTTTCTGAAGTTGAACAAGATGTGTATACTCTGCTATTAAGCTCCAAGGCGTTTCCATGTTTATAGCACCTAATTCTTTTATTTCAGCTTCCCATTTCTTAATAATGTTTGCTCTCATTTCTTGAGCACATTGGTCATTGTGGTCATACATTGCAGTTGAGAAAGGTTTTGTGATTTCTAATCCGTATTTGAAGATCGGAGACTTTTTTAATTTTGGCATAGTTTAATTGTTTTTATTTATAGTATAAATATAACCAAAATAGTTGACACGGAAAAATCCTGGCTCGTTATTTTCAAAAAGTTATTAACAATATTACCTTATCAAAGTAAAGTTTCTAATATATCTATTATTCTTCACAAACACATTTATAGTATATACGCCAATAGGAGAATCAGCACCATCCCAATAGGTATTTTCGAATGCCTCAAATATTCGCTGTCCCCATCTATTATATACTGCAAAATATTCTATTTCATCTGCCGATCTGCCTTTAATCTGGTATACCTCGTTGATGCCATCTCCGTTTGGTGTAAATGAATTAGGAAAGAATAATTGTGAATAGATGCAGTTCTTTACTACAACCTCATGATATGACGTATCACCTTCACAGCCAAACCTAGTGGTCCATGCTTGTATTACATATGTTCCAGCTGTGTCAGGCCATTGAATAGTGATTGTGTTATCGACTTGAGAGGTTATCTCTCCTCCAGAGACCCACCAATAGTATAACTTATCGGCATCAAAGTCTAATCGATATGTTTGTTGAGGTATTTCTAAACAGTTGTCATAGGTTTCTTGTGCTAATAAATGAAAGGGTAATAATATTAGTACCCACCATCTCATATTAAAAGTGTTGAATTGGTCCAGTTACAGGTCCATTGTTTACTACTACATTTATAGTAGTTGTACAGCCTGCCATTGTATATGTTAATACATAATTTCCTACACCAGTTGATGGCTGAAAAGAGTTTGCTACAACTCCTGTACCAGACCAAGTACCACCTGCAGGAGTACCAACTAATGGTGTTGTTGGATCGCCTTCACAGAAAGGTCCAACTCCAGTACCAGTTAATTCTAATACAAATATATCTAAAAGAACTGGTGCACCTGGACAACCACTAGCATTTGATTCTACTACTTCAATTGCGTTTGGATATAATCCGCTTATTCCACCCCAATCTACAGTAATTGAGTTTGTACCTTGACCAGTTTGTAGAGTACCACCTCCACCTGTAACTGTCCATTGATATGTTGATGTAGGAGTATTAGTAACAAAGTACTGTTCTCCTACGGCGTTTGCACAGACAGTATCTGGGTTAATTGTTGTTTGAGCAAAGGACGTGATTCCTATACTCACTAATAAAACTGTTAAAATCTTTTTCATAATCTTTCTCCTATTTAATAATGGTTAATGTTTGACGTTGTTATTAGAGGGACTTGCACCACTCCATTATATATAATATATGCTGGGTCTACACAACAGGTACCATTACTCCAACCTCCTGTTGTACAGTCATCAAAAACTTCTATACTAATACTTAAGTCGTCTGCAGTACATGTTTGTGCAACTGTAGCTTGAAACGATATAATAAACGGACCAGTTGCAGATGTTCCCCATCCTGCTGTTCCTGTATTTACAAACCTCCAACCTGGTCCAAAGTTAAATCCACTAGGATATGTATGTTGTAGATCCCATAGCCAATTACCTACTGAACCACCTACATTTGATGGTGTATTTGTTGGAGTTAAGTTAGTCCATCCTACCCCTAGATTGATTTGAAATGCATGGATCCAGTTTATGTTTATGCCTGTAAATGTTCCTAAAGTATACCATACCGTAACAGTCTGTCCAGGTGAATATGGTCCTGCAGGAGATATAACGTGTGATTGATTTGATACACATTGAGAGTGTGCCGTAATAGACACCACTAATAGTAATATTGTTAATAACCTCTTCATATATATAAATATCAAGAAGGACTTATTAAGGTACTAATTATACACCTAATGCGAATACAGTCACCATAATGATAATGTAGATCGCTGGGCTTATGTCTATTTTATTTTTCATACAATAATAAATACATAGATAAAGTGGCAGGTATGTTAACTGGGTGTTAACTAATCATTAACCTTATTTAATATAGTAAATAGGATCTGTGTGTACTCCATGTCTACGAATCTCATAATGCAGATGAGGTCCAGTTACATTACCACTATTTCCAGCTCTTCCAATAGGTTGTCCTTTCTCAATTGAATCTCCTTTCTTTACAAATATCTTATATAGATGAGCATATGTTGAGGTGTATCCTCCACAATGTTCTATGACAATACATCTACCATAGCCACCCATCCACATTGCTTTATCAACTATTCCATTTCCAGTTGCAAACACAGTATCCCACCAAACTGCATGTATGTCTAAACCTGGATGATTGTGCCAACCAAAGCCTAAAGGCCTCTTTCTCCATCCATAGTTTGAAGATATTACTATACTGTCTTCTATTGGGGATCCAAGAGGTAAAGAGTCAAGCTTATCAGTAAGATATGTTGTAATATAAAATAAACTATCTCTATCAGCCTCAGTTAAAACTAAAGCATCCAGCATTTCACCTTCTATTTTATCGTACCAATATATCTTGTTTAATAAAATAATAGACGTAATAATAAGTATGAATGTAGTTATCCTCCACATATTACAACGTTATTAAATTTCTTTCCCATTATTATATGTCTGCTTTCTTACCAATAAGATGTAATGATTCCATGAATTCAATAATCCTTCAGGCAACATTGTTTCAGAGTCTAGTCTTGGTGCATCAGGAGTTCTAAGTGGAGATCCCCATACCTTTCCTCCGTCCATAATAAATCCATGTATCTTTAGGAAATATATGATATTGTCAAAGTCAAATAATCCTCTATAAACATATTGGTGACCCATTCTCCAGTTAGGATTACTAACCAAATATCTTGATTGGTTGTGTGTAATTTTATATAACTGCTGAACAATTGCTGATGGATTCAATACGTGTTCTAGAAAGTCATTTGTAATTACTAAGTCATAAGTATCTAATAAACCTTCAGTATCAAATCCAGCAGATAAGTCTTTCACAAAGAATTCACCTTTGAAGTTATTATCATCAAAATACTTTTTAGCATGTTCCTTATCTATAAGGTGATATGTTAAATTAGGATGCTTAGCTAAAACTTTTTGAGCAAGTAAACCAGGACCAGGTCCAAGCTCTAATATCGTTTTAATATTTGGATTTTCGGTAATTACTGTATCAATTATTCCAGCCTCATAGGTATATCTTTGGTCCCATCCCGTTTCTTCTATTCTACCTATAGACTTCTCATCCCATTCGTCATCGTGTAAAGTATCAAATTGACTTACGTCATATATATCTTCGTTTGGATGTCTTGCTGTCCAAAATTTTGGCTCTTCTTGTTTTTGTAGTTTATAGTCTGATGCCATATTATTCTCCCTTTTTAATGTAGTTATACCACCATGTCGCAACAACCATTAGTAATATCAGTGATGCAAACGTATATAAAAGAAACCAAGGTGTGTGAGTATCAACAAAAAATGCTGGAGCACCCATAGCTATTAACCACGCTAGGAATAACAATCCAGTATTAGTTTCTAATTTCTGTTCAACCTTAACAGTTAGTTCTTTATTCATAAGTCTTGATAATGCATCTTGCATATCCTTTCCATAAGCTGGTTGTTTATGTATTGTACCATCCAACTCAGCTATTGTTATCATATATTTACAATACCCTGGATTGTTCTTACTACGTTCTACTATCTTACATTCGATAGCTCTACGTCTGGTGTATTTACTCTTTTTCATAATTTATTATTTAACTAATCTTTTTCCTTTTGAATTACATATTGGCTCATATTTTTCAATTAGCCACGCTTCATAACAAGTCGTTACAAGTCTATCTATTCTAACAAACCTAACTTGCAATTTTTCTAAGTGTTTACTTATTGCTGCAAATTTAGGTTTTCCATCTCTCATATCGTTGAAGTGACTATTAAGCCTATCCTTTATAGAAGTACCTTTACTATCGCCTTCTGCTTTAGTTGCTCCACTACCACTTTCACCAGTATATGGTATCTCAAACGCCTCTCCTGTTGGTAGAAGTATTTGATAATTACCAAAGAATGAGCAAAGAGGTGTTAGATGGGACGTAGTTAAACTTCCATCAGCCTTCTTAGTTACTAAAGGATATTTTGGGCTCCATAAATGTTCATCCCATTCCTCAAAGGTTTCATGTCCTATACTATTCTTTTCAAAGGCTTTTTTCGAAACCATTGCAGACAGTTCCATACCATCTGCCACCAGAGTCTTTAACAGGTCAAACTGTTTGTCACTAGGTGTTGTATCTTTATATTGTCTCATTTTCATTTGTTTTTTATTATATGGGCAGTTTCTACATCCATTGTGGCAACAATACCCTCTATTTAGTAGAAACTCTCTACTTAGTGGCTTTAGCATGGATTGTTTGCATACCACTCTATCATATTTAATATTTTAGGTGCCTCAGAGTCATCACATTCTTTATAGCTCTTTCCTAATCTACTCTTCAATCTTTCAAAGACGTGTGCATGAGCATTACGACCTTTAGGATGAAATGGATGAGGTGGCAATTTACCTTTTAATTCATCACCAGCTTTAATAGCGGCTTCATATATTAGTTTACTTACTTCAGGTGACATATAGTATAATATAAACAATTTATACGACATGGTAAAACATTTATATAACTTTTTTCGGAAAGCGGAACGGAATCACATGAGGATCCCCCCACTACCCTTCCGCCCGAGATGTCCCCATACCAGGAAATTTTCTATAGAGTCTTAGGTCCGCGTTCAGGAAGTATACATCCACCACCAAAATAGAGTGGGTGACCCTTCTCTATGTCTTGTAGATAGATATATGGTTCACTACCTTCAGCCTCTTCTTCATGTACAACCCTACTGGTTATGGCATCTATAGTCATCATGTAAGGTCTATCGTCACACGATACCCATAGTCGGTCATGGGAATTATGGGCGGCTCTTACCATTCCACTAATTCTTTTCCATCCATATATACTTAGAGGTCGGTCGTCGACCCAACTCTTTCTTCCATCCTTTCTAGGGATAGGTTGTAGGTTATAGAATACTATTCTATCTCCACTTTCAAAATTTGCTTTTGTCATATCAATTCTCAATTTAGTTAATTTTTATCTTACTTCGCTATATTCACTAGCGTAAGCCGTCGGACTACTATATTCATCAGATAGCTTATATAGGGTATAAAGCTTATTAAACTCTAATAGTTGATTACGGGTATAGCGATGCTCAGTAAAGGGATCAGACTTACACTGGAGTATCTCTTCACTAACAAAGTCAAGGTCTCTAGTGGCTTGGTCTATTAAGCCTTTCTTAAAGCTACTATCTAACCCTTTGTATACCTGTAACCACCTGTTAATGGTCCATCTTAACTTGTTTAATCTTCTTAAATATCTATTTTCTTGCATATTACCTTTTGTATACTGAGCTATCTGTTACCACGTTGACCCATAGCCTAAAGATGCTGATAACCATTAGGACGATCGCTAGCGCGCCCGATCCGTTGTTCCAACATCCCATAGCCATTGCCATAAGGTATATAGGTACCTCTATTATTCTAATTGCTTTTACCATTCTTTTTCTCCATCTCTCTTATGTTTCTCATGAGGTCTCGGTCCTGAGTACTTGACTCTATGTGTTCCGATATTTGGCTACTTACATATATGCCTAACACTATACCTAACCCTAGTGCCACTATGACAATCATTAAATCCATATTTTAATCCTTTTAAGTTATTATACGCACAAAGTGTGCTTGTTATTATATCATCTATATCCCCGGGTTTTCCTCGAGTTATATAGACGGGTCTTAGGGCCTCACTGGCCAAAAATTTTTTTTACTATTTACAAACAATTCGCAAGGGCAAACCACTTGGCCACCTAACTGGATCTCAGCTAGGGACCTTAGTGGAACCAAAGGGTCTATGCCTATACCCTTACTATGCATCTTCATTAGTCTCAGTCTCATCCTCTACATTGAATAGGTCTTCATTGGACCCATCATCACAATACTTTTGGACTATTTGTTTCATGAATGTACGCTCAGAATCAATACCACCGGCATTATCAAATTGTGGGTAGACAGTAACCTCAGCAGCTTCAACTAGACTAAAACCGTCATAGGCTAGACTGGCCATCTCAACAGAAGCTCTAGTACTAATATGTGTTGATATTCTAGGGTTCTCTTGTTTAAGCTCCTTACGTGTATCATGTACTATACTAGCAATACTATCTAATGTATGCGTATCTACATTTGGAAATAACATCTTTAGTAAGTTAAACTCCTGATCTTTATCTAGTAGGTCCATTTCGATTACTATAAATCTATCCATTAGAGCACGGTCCATTACCCTAGTAGCTGTATATTCGTTACCTATATTAGCAGTAGCGATGAACGTAACACCTTCAGCAACTTTAATTGTTGGTGATCCATCCGCTTCATCTAATCTTAAGTATCGTTGACCCTCATCTAATACGGTCATTAGTATGTTAGCTGCATCAGGATGAGCTCTAGATAACTCATCGAGTAAGATTACCGCATTTGGTGTTTGGATTGCTTTTACGAATAATGCTTCACTAAAGTAAGTACCGTCTTCTTTGTTGAAGTGTGTATTACCTATAAGTGTAGCTCGTGGATCTTGCGTGGCACCTAAATTGAAATAGAAGTCTTCTCTATCTAATGCAGCAACGACTGATTTGGCTGCCATAGTCTTTCCGCAACCTGCTGGACCAGTCATCATTATATTTTTACCTCTCATAGCAGACCTAATAAGGTACTTCCACTTAAGCTCATTAACTATAAGCTGTTTTGGTTTCAAGCCATGAGACTCATTATGTATAAAGTTCATCATAACAGCCTGATCTGCATCTACCTCAATCTTTTCAATGATCTGTGTTTCGGTTAGTAATGGGAAGTCTGTGACGATAGCATCAGCACCTGAATAATTATCTATTGGTGCTGTACCATATAGTAGCTTAGAATCAACCTCTCGCACTTTAACAGAATTGTTATTTTTAAGTGCTGCGTTGCATAATCTTTCATTACGCTGATCGTTGGTAGGCCATGTGAACTTCTTGCCTTGAATGTCTTTAAGGTACGTTGTACCGTTGTCTTCTACAGGTAGTAGGAAGACTTTTGTTTGTTGTTTACTTTGCATAGTATTATTGGTTTTTTAATTATAGTATAAATATAACCAAATTTATTGAAACGGGAAAATCCTGGTTAACAAAACCCGAAAAGTTATTAACAATTACCTGTTAAGGAACCTCTTCTGCTTAGCGATTGCATCATCGAGTGACTCAGTAACCTCATCTTGTAGTGTAGGTAAGATTGTTTCTACCTTAGGCTGATCTTTGAGTGCCTTAATAGTAATAGGGGAATCTAACATGGTCTTAATCATATTCTCGGTTACAGTATATATCATATAACCTCTACTATAACGACCTGAACTATCAGGTACATGACAGGTATACATAGGTTGACTGTATTGTGTGTCTAAGTAGTCGACATCTTCGTTACGATATCCTTTAGATTTGATAACACCACTGTGAACTGACCCATCATAGAACTTGAACTTAACACTTTGACCCACTGTGTAGTTGAATTTTGCTTTTGGCATAGTTAAATGTTTTTTATTTATAGTATAAATATAATCAATTTTTTTGACATGGTAAAATATTCTTAATGACAATTTGTCCAAAAATTATGACAATTTGACATAAAAAAGGTTAACCTCGTTGACCCCTCAATCATTCGGGTTGCTTACCACATTGCCACTTTTGATACTGTATAGTTATATGTCAACCAAAAGTTATCAACCCAGGTGTATTAAAAAACAAGACCAATTGATACATATACTAAGCACGGATACTTCGGTTATACAGGTCCTCATCACACCTTGGTATAGGTATCATATCAGGATGGGTATGGTTGATACCTGTGAATGACCTACCACACTAGTCCCATTGGGGGTTAGGGGGTTCGATATTTCTGATACCATAGAGTACCATATAGTCACCATAGTCCACTGTAATCTCAGTACCTTTCTCTATGGGCTTTTTGGCTCTGAGGTATAGTCTGTCACCATGTACCTGTGCTACCGTATTGGGTTGGTAGGAGTGGTTGATATACTGTGCCAACTCTGTAATGAGATAGGCTATATGTCCGTTTGTCCAGTATAGATTACCAAGGATTGTACCATTGTCTATACTACGATCTACATACACACCATACCCTCTACCATCACCTATATCTTCTATAGTCCACATTCTTTCATCGTCTGTCATTGGTATGTATTGTTTTATCATATTAAGCCCGCCTTTCTTTCCCCTTAGAGATACCCCTCATCAAATGGGTCTTCTCCACCAAAGAGCTTGATTGTGGCCCAAATAAGGAGTACTCCAATAATTATTCCTACGATATCCGCTTCCATAGTCTCTCATGTATATAATATAGTACCGCACCTGTTAGGTTCATCCAAAGTGCGTTCCATAGTGGTGAATCTGTCCATGTAACCGTAAGTATAAGGAAAGAGTTGACCACTGCAATTAACCTCCAAGAGATGGTCTTACGTGCCGACTTCTTTTTTGAGTCCTCTAACCTCTCTCTTTCCATTACCCTTTGATTGTTTTCCCAAATTGACATTACTTTTTCTTCCATTTTTCTATCTCTGCTTCTATACGGAGATATTCCTGTTGTGCACTCTGGTCGAATGAGATATCTGAATAATTCTTCCACATCTCTAACTCTTTTCGGAGTTCGGAAATGTGATAATATTTACCATGATTCTCCCAACGTTCTTGACAATCGGTTGTGTGATTCTTTACTGGTTTACCCATTTGACATAGACAATCCGTGGTTGGATATTGCCAATGTTTATAGACTCTGTCATCACTGTACGTCTGAGATTTGGGTGGGGACTTCTCGTTGGTGGGTGGGGCGTCTCGTTTTTCCGCCTCCTCCTCAACGATTGTATAGTTATCTGAATATACTGGTCCTGTGATGAGTTCCCATATTATGAAACTCCAACACACTATGAATACCACACCTATACCTATCCAGAGCTCTAAACTCATGACTGTTCCTTCTCCTCTTCTTTGCGTTTTGCGATTGCGTCACATTCTGTAAGAACTTCTTGTATAAAGTCCTTATCTTGTTTTGTCAGATCTCCATAACTACGTTTCGACATTGCATTTTGAAGTGCCATTCTTACTGAAGTCTTACTGTAGTTTGGATTCCACTTTTTTACTAGTTTACGTGCCATATTATCCTTCCAGTACCGCTTCGATACGTGTTCCGACAATACTTAATATTTCCCATGCAAATGTTGCGTCATCATATAATCCAGTCGCTTTAACTTCCGCCTCTGTTGGTGATACCGCCTTTGCTAATAGTTGTACTCTTTTCTTTTTACGATCGTGGTGTTCCACTAAATTTACAATCCAATACTTTTCCATAATTTATTCTCCTATTTCATATTTGATAAGTACCACTTTATACCTTCTGGCATTTTAGCACTTGGGTTCAAGTTTGGGTATTTCCCTTTAACTTCATTTATTATTCCTGCGACTTCAGACTCATGAACGTGATAGAATTGTAGAGTATTCATAATCCTCTTCTTTTTCTTTTCCTTCTTTGGATCTGCAAACTTTACAGAAGGTCCATTGATGTGTACAGTTAGTCTTTGCCAACTAGCTCCTCTAAATTTTTTTGAAGTTCCGCTCTTTTCCATATTCATAATTATTTGCTCCTATTGGCAGTTGTACCACCATGACCTGCATTTCGGTTGTCTACCTTTGTGTTTAATTCTGTAACTGCCTGTCCTAGTTGAGCTACATTTTCCATAACATGATTGTCTCGTTCAATTGCACTTGAATTACATTCACCTATTCTTCTATTAAGTTCTTTTTCGATCTTTTCAAATCTCAACTCAATTGAAAGGAATCTTGCGTTTAATTCATCTGCAAGTTGGTCATCATTTTCTTTCATAATTATTCTCTCCTTTAGTTAAAAATAAAAGGCTCTTGGTTGGTCAAAGTAATCATTCGATAAGTGCGGATTTTTGACTCTTAACATTCTACACCACGGGAAGGTGGCCTTTTTTCGTAGAACTATAATATAATATAATAAAAATTCTTGACATGGTAAAATTATTCTGAATCTTTTATCCACACCTTTACAATTTTCTCGTCTATGTACTCATCACCAGTTTTCACAGACTGAATATATCTTTCAGGATACTTCACATTCTCATACTCCTTAATGTATCCATTGTTATACATCACACAGACCGTATATCCTCCATCCTGAAATGATAGTTCATTTTTTCGATAATCTTTTCCTACTCTGTAAGTTGTGATTCCGTCTTTCTTTGTTTTGTATTTATCCATTCAATATACTCTTTTAATTTTTTATCCGTTACGTCTGGTGGTATCGTGTTTTCTTGAAATATCATCCAACTATCTCGACCATATTTACCTACTCCACATAATTCACCTATATCTCTCCAACCATTCATGGTCCACTCATAACTGAATTTTCTAATAGTTCGAGTTCTTCTGTTGTAGAAACCTAAAGGTCTCAGTACCTCAACCATCTCATCTATGTCGGCCCACATTGCATCTTCTGCACTTGGCCACTTATCAAAAAATATATCTTTGACTCGATATACCTGTTTGTAATGAGTTTGGTTTAACATGATACAGAGGACCATCATCTTCCATGGTTCGTCTCTATATTGTTCCTGTAACAAATTATTTGGACTAGTCATAACTTTTATTTTAGTGGAGAAGGTGGGACTCGAACCCACGACTTCTACAGTGCAAGTGTAGCGCTCTAGCCAACTGAGCTACATCCCCAAAAAAGAGTTGGTTGGTGGGACTCGAACCCACAGTTTTTTGTCTACCGTTTTTCGATGAGCAAAAACTTAAAAAATCCCTATATTCTGTCCTCGTAGACTTTGAAGACAGGGTTCCGGCGCTACCGTTACCAAACTTAGGACTTCCAACTCGTGGTGAGATATTGTTATATCTCGTCCGCAGTGTATTCCATGAACTTGATTCTGTGGGGTTAATAGCCCATGAATCTGTTACTTCCACCACAACCAACTCTTATTTTATATAATTATACATCTCTTTCAGTTTGATATACATGTTTGACAACTGGAAAACGTAAACTGTAGTCTCCATTCTGATTCTTACTCTCTTCAAAGTACTGAACCGTTATTGTCTTGAACATAATTTTAGAAGGATCTGCAAAATATTCTCTTCTCTGATCGATACTGAAACCACTTCCAACTCGCACAATGTTTCCTTTATGTTCTATCATCACTGCACTTAACATTTCTTCCTCAACTTCTGTGTTTGTTTCTGTGTCGACAACTCTTAATGTTTTACTCTCACAGTCTACAACCTTGTATTCTGCATCATGAAATTTCTTAACTTTTAAGAGATCTTTATTTCTTTTTCCGCAATATGGTACATTCTTTCTCAACATCAAACCTTCCCAACCTTGTTGAGTTGCATACGTGACCATCTCTTCAAACATTACTTCATGTTCTATAAAGTCTTGTTCTAATAAGTCTAAAGTACTGAGTCGTAAGTCTTTAGAAACACGAATATTTACCAGTTCTTGTCTTAAAACGTTTAATCTGGTTGCAAGGTTTACATGACCTTCACATTGATTGAATTCATCGTATGTAATATAGTCAAATAATTTGTAAATCGGTTTTTCAATAGTGTGATTCTTTCTCTTAATCTCTTTCATAATACCTTGAAAGTCTTCATTACCATCACTATCTACTAAACAGATCTCTCCATCAAATACAACTCCTCTTAATCCCATAGCAGATATATCTGTTCTTACTTTGTCTAGTGTATAGAACTCTTTACCTGCACGTGAATAACAGTTCACATTTCCTTTTGGATCTACGATAGTGATACATCTCACACCGTCTAATTTACGACTTGCAAACCATTCTTGTGTCTTAAAATCTACATTTTTTGCCACTGCCTCGTACTTCTGTGCTAGAGCAACGTTGAAAACTGGTATACAATTTGGAATAACCCTGTTAATTACAGATGTTCCTACTCTCGTTTTTAAGTTTCTATTTAGAATCTTATATACCAATTCTTTGTATTCAGGATATTTTTTAGTAAATGCATTGACTGCACCGATAGCATTATTTCCTGTGATTGTTCTATCGTGTAAATCGTTCAATAGAGCAAAAATATCTGGATGAGCAGTTGGAGTTATTAGTTCACTCTTCTTTTCACAATTTGCAGGTGTCACATTAAATTGCTTAAACTGAGAGTGTGTATATTCTAGAAGTTTACATACTTCTACATTACCCTTATACTGTTCTAGAGTAGATATTTTCTCGTTTGTAGATGTCGAGTTGTTTAACTCGTTTATCATCCTTTGTAAATCTTGTAATTCTTTCATATATTATTTTTTTAACAACAATTAGGTCCTGTACATTTTTGGCCATTCCATTCAGTTACTAGAAATTTATCTGAAACACAGATCTTTCCTCTTCTAACTGCATAGTATTTGCCATCTATTTTGGTAAGATACTCATCAAATCTACCAGGTGTGATTAGGTGACCTCTCTTTGAGAAATGTCCACCATCCCAAAATGCACAAGAGTAATAACCTCTATTGTATCTCCAATTGTATTTTCTACCTGGATGATTCAGTTCGTAAATAAATTTAGTAATCTCTGTGTATGTCGCTCCATCTTTCATTGCGACAAAATCTATAATTTGCTGTTTCTTAGTCATATCGTGCATCTTACTTATTTAACTTGTTTACGTAATTTTCTACTTGTTGACATGCACTCTTGAATGCTTGAGTAGATTTGTAGGCTGAAGTTGTGTAGCCTTTGATTAGCATTCCATCTTTGTTGATGGTTATCAGGTTGGTGTTTGAGTCTAGTTTGACTGTGTAGTTTCCGAATCTTTTTGACATAGTTTAATGTTTTTAATTTATAGTATAAATATAACCAAAATATTTGACACTTGAAAATTCTGGCTAGTTATTTTCAAAAAAGTTATTAACAATTATTCTCTTTCATAGTCGTCTTCTAATCTGACTATATCGTCTTCACCAAAATAAGTTCCAGTTTGTACCTCTATGAATACGACATCTCCTAAACTTTCATTACAGGCCCTATGGTGTGCACCCAGTGGTATGTGTATTGATTCTCCTGGTGATTTGGTAATCTTTTCACCATTTAAGATAATTGTCAAGACTCCTTCAACAACAGTCCATTGTTCTCTCCTCTTATGGTGATACTGATACGACAGTCGCTGATTTGGTGTGACGGTTATCCTTTTTACCTTTACGTCTGGAGAATCCAGTAGAACCTCGAATTTACCCCATGGTCTAGTTTCAGTTAATATTGCACTAGTTTGTAGCGATTGATTCTCTTCTAAATATGTCATGACCAGTCTTCCATTCTATCTAATGAATAGTCTTCTACTTCAAATAAACTTTCATCATCTTGTTTAACTTTACGTTCTTTGTCAATAGTTCTGTCTTGGTCTGCAGACTTTTTTACTTCGTCTAAAACAGTTACAGAAGATAGGTCGTTTCTTAAGGTTCTAGAATTTCTAGTATCTATCTTATCCCAATGTAAAACTATAGATGTGTTTTTCCAAGCATCATAGACACTGTCTGCCATTGCAAGATCTGGATAACCTTGTAAAAGGTTTCTACCCTCATGCTCTACACAGAATTTGCCGTTTCTACTTACTGTTCTTGCTGTCTTATACTTCTTTTGTATTTGTGACTTCAATTTTCTAAAATGTACGTATTTTTGTTCTCTATTCATGTTTTCCGTATTGTTTTTGTAATTCGATTATTTTACCTTCAGCGGTAGCCAATTTGTCTAATTGTTTCATAGCTTCTTCAACGATCTGTGGGTGTTCTCCTATACCTACAGGATTACTCATGTATACGTCTAAAGTTGCTAATGCTTCTAATCTTTCAGCTTTACATTTTGCTAAAAGTGCTTCATAAATTCTTGTATTTTCCATAATATTTTCTTTTTTTGCATGCGCTTTCTCAAGCGCTTTATGTGTGTTATATCTACTTTGTGGTCCCATATTATTCCCAAAATTTAGTTAATTCTATTTGTTCTTCTTTAGTTAATCCTTTCCACCAATCTGCAAACTTTGCACCTGAAATAGTTTGTAGTTCTTGTAGTAGTTTCTTAAGGTCTTTCTTGATTGGTTTTTTTGATGCATGGAACTCATCATTTGTAATAAGTTCTCTATTTTCAGGCGTATCACCAGATCTTCTTCTATACACATCTTCACCATCTCTTTCGTAGATGTATGGTATTTCATCTCTAGTTTCAACCCAATCTTCTTGATTCCTGTTTCTATTGTATTGCTCTACTAACCAATCTTCTCCTCTTTCTGGTTTATAGTGTTTTTCAACAAATTCAGGATAGGTATAATTCTTAGTACTTCTGCCTGTTTCTAATTTTTGTCCTGGACCGTCTATTGATGCTGAATATTGTACAGCTTTATCTTCTAGTCTTGCAAATTCATCCTGAGATATCGAAACTTGAACATAGTCAGTCCAGTTTGATGATTGCGGTGGACCAAATATGTACCACTTTGTAATCTTACCGCTGATTGCTTCGCTTTTATTTATCCAAATGTGTATTTTCATAATTTTCCTCTTATTTTTCTGTAAACATTTTGTTTAGTGATTTTGCCAATGGAACAAGTTGATTAGTATCGATGAACTGTGCATCTTTACCATACATCTTTTTGAAGTTGTCTTCATTACTTCCGTATCCAGATCCAATAAAGTAACTGAGAACTTTAACACCTTTTGCTATCATCTTGTCTACTTGCTGTTTTGTGTGTATATTTGCTTTTTCTCCGTAGTATGTCATTTCACTATTTTCAAAGTAAGGTTCACCATCTGAAAAGTTTATGAAATAACTATCTTTTCCGTTTGATGATGAGTCAATCTGTTCCATAATAGCTTCGAAACAAAGACCTTCAGGAGTAATTCCGCATGCATTCATTAGTGGTAAAATAGTTAACAATCTATTTGCTTTGTGTTTTCTAGAATCATAAGCAATAAAGATTGCAGGAAGAGATCTTCTACCCATATCTTCAGTACTTCTGAATGAGATAATAACATCAAAGTTATTCGTCATTGAAGCTGCTTTTGCAATAGCTGTTGCAGCAATTAAAGACTTTTCAAATTTATTTCCACTCATACTTCCACTAGCATCGATTGATAGATGAACTACAGAGTTGTTGAACTGTTCTACAAAACTTGTTTGAAAAACATTCTCAGCACCAAAGCCTAGTGAAGATACTAAACGTTTATCAATCTTACCTTTATTTAATCTAGTGTATTTTAGAGTATTTGATTCGTTTCTTATTTGAAGTTTTCTACCAAGCATCTTTCCAAGTACAATACCTTTCTGAACTGCTACTGTTTTATTTTCTGTTCTCCATGCGTAGTTATTAGAGAATGTGTTGTAAACTGCAGAATCTGCAAGTTCTTTAGTTAGGTTTTTCACAACAATACATTCTGTGATACCTTTTTTGCTTTGCCAATAGTCTTTTAGAGAATCATTTCCAACTTTTTTAGTTTCAGAACCAGAAGTTGATATCGCATCTACAATCTTTTCATCTTTTTTACTGATGTTTGATTTTCTAGAATCTCCTCTATTGAATTCTTTTTGTTTTCTAATTGCATTTTCTAACTGTCTTTTCTGTGCAGGAGTAAGTTCAACTTCTCTACCAGATGGACCATTACCTTTAGAAATATTGTCATTGTTTGGAACTATTTGTGAAGAACCTTGACCTTCTTGACCTTCATTACCATCTTTACCTTGTTGATTCTGAGTTTTCGATTCACCTTCTGAAGATGGTAAACTATCTTCTACAATACGGAAAATATCTGCTGCAACCTCTAGTGCCATCCAAGAATCTTTAAGTCTTTCGATGTTTTTAAGATCTAGTATATTCCATACTTTTCTAAGAAGGGGGAGTGCATTTAAGTTACGATTAGGATTAGTGATATTACAGATTCTAAAGAAGTAAGAGTCCCAATCTATTGAAGTCTTTTCTTTTGATTGAAGTGCTTTATCAATTACTTTTGCATTAAAGTATTTGTCATACATTGCATGATAATATGCTTTGTAACCAGGAGCAGATTTGAAAACAAAGTTGTCAATTCTACGATCTTCTACGATATTTAACAAATCTTTAAGATTGCTTTTGATGTAATTTAATGTTTGCCAAGTATCAATATTATTAGTAGTCACTGTTTCACCAGTTTCTTCATCATATTCAGTTTGATAGAAATTATACTTTAGAGCAACCTTTGAAATAGTTGCTTGCATGTTTTTGCGAATGTAATCATCCATACCTCTAAGAGTTTTGAAGTCTGTCAGTAGAATGTGTGAACCTTCATGAAGAGCCAAACCTACAGCTGGATCGAAATCTTTATCTTTTAGATTTGCTGAAATTGTAACTGATTTTCCATCAGTGTAGCTGTCTCCTTTAGTATTGAACTTAACAGGAATATTTTCTCCTGTTACAATTTGTACAAAGTTTGCAATAGCTCTCTTAGTAGCTGCAAGTTTGATGTAGTCTTTACCTAGTTGGATCTTTTCACCAGTAAGAACGTCGATATTATCTGTATCGTCGAACCAAAAGGAAGAATTCTGTAATTTTTGCATATCTAGTAGTTTTTTGTTTTAATCAATTATTTATAGTATAAATATAACCAAAAATAACGACACTAAAAAATCCTGGTTCGTTATTTTCAAAAAGTTATTAACAATTTTCAGCAATAACCTGTTTGATGTGTTTACATTTACCATCTTTTGCTCTTCTAAAACCCATACAATCACACTCATATGAACCTGAACTGTTAAATTTTACAGTATATTCATTGCCGGTACTACCGGTTATGCTCCATTCATTTGTTGTTGTTTTTACAGAAAAGTCAAATGTATTTACTATAAGCTTATCTCTTACAGCTCTTTCGACATCAAAATCTTGACTTACCTGTATCCACATTGGAACAATATAGTGCTTTTCACCAATTGAAAACTTAACAGGTGACTTAATATTTGAATCAAACTCTGTTTTTGGTAATGTTTCATTAGTATATGGCATATCTTTTGCGTTTTATTTATAGTATAAATATAACCAAAATATTTGACATGGGAAAATCCTGGCTCGTTTTTTTAATGACAATTTGTCAAGGACAATATGACAATGTGACACTATTTCTTTGGATCGTACCAAATATTTTGTCTCCATCCTTTCCAATTTAGAGCTCCTACTTGTTGAAAATGGCAGTTGTAGCAAAGTAGATATAAATTCTCAAGTGACCTATTACCTGGATCTTCATCTCTGTATTCCAGTATTAAAGGTATCTTTTCATCTGTTATTCTTTTCTCACAGTAGCCGCAACTAAAACAACTCTCTTCTAAATATCCCATTCTAACCAATCTATCTTTTAATCTCCAATCCTTATATTGTGGATATTTTCCTGCAAGTATGTCGTCTAATGGGTATTTCTTGTCATAATCTACTATGTGTTTGATTCCTTTACCAGTTGGATTCTTAGAACCATCAAACAATGGATTGCCATCCTCATCCTTGTACATCTGTGCATACTTCTTAAAAGTATTGTAAGACACCCCTAGGAACCTCGCGGCTCCTTTTGCAGACTGGCTATTCTTGATAGCTAATTCTATCTCAGCCTGTAATAGTGGTCTTCTAGTTCTTCGTTTCACTGAATCCCTTCTTTATAGATGCCATTGATATTAGCATGGAAACTTCATTCCATTTTTCTGCATCTGTAAGTTTATTAGAATAGATTACTTCTTCAACATTTCCAGATAAATCTCCACTAGTAATTATTGCATCTACACCTCTTGTATACCAATCCATAACTGCTTGATTTCCTTGTGTTCTATAAATATCTATAATTTGGTCGTCGTCTATATATCTTTTATGAAAACCCATTATCTTGGCCTCTTCGTATTAGTCTTAGTTTTAATTCTTACATTAGACTTATTAGTATTTGTATTATGATTTCTGTTCGGTTTTACATATATCCTAGTATTATCGTTACCTCTTGGTCTGTTTACGATTGGTCTATTTGGCCTATGAGTTGGCTTATTTACAGGTCGTTTTACTATCACATGAGTTGTTGTGTTGTACATGGATGGTGGACAGGTATTATAGTAATAGTACCAAGGATAATAGTGAGGTTTACCATAATAGTAGTAATATCCACTATAAAAACCCCAATAAATTTGGTCATTATGAAATGTCGTAACCGCATGTTCTTCTCTTAAATCAGAATATTCTGCGTCTGAAATGTAATATGTTCCATAACAACTTGTAAGTAGCAAGAATATCAAGACTAATATCATTCCTATCCATCCAAAAAATGCTCCTTTAGCTGCTGATTCGTATCGTTCTTTATTCATTTGTAAACATCTTTTTTCCTAGTATCAGAGGAGATGCATCTTCATGTGCTGAGATGTGAAAACAGTTCTTCTTTTCTCTGATAACTAAATTCTTATTTTTTAACCATCTATAATTGTTATAGACGTATTCTGTAATTTTGTTTGTTATTTCTTCTGTCATGGTTATTCTACGATAATAAATTTCTTATTGTTTCTAATATACATTACACCTTTTCTAATGTCAAATACCTCTTTACCAAGCATATCATAAATCTTAGTATCAGTAACTCTATTAAATGTTAATTCGTTTATTGAAGTTGGTAACATATTAAGTAATACCCATGAATATGTGTTTTGGTCGAATATCAACCAATCTTCTCTACTACATACTTCTACTACTCCGTTTTCGTAAAGATAAACATCATAACCAACTTTTAATGTGTCTGATGTTGTGACTTGAGGAAAATAATCGGTTATACCATCTCCTGAATAACACATACCATTAGTACATACTGCCCACCATACTTCTATAGAATCTGGATTGTGTATCATATTTGTTGTATCAAGACCAACAGTTAATCCTTGACCTTGGTCTGTCCAATATGTTATTGAATCACAGCAAAAATATGCTGGTTGAGATTGTTGTGCTTGTGTTTGTAGTCCAAGCGAGACTAGTAGTGCCAATAAAAGCTTTTTCATTTTTTGTCCTCTTTTTTGATTATATAACTAAATTTAACTTCTCCGAATGTTGTTGTAGTTGTCCACATTATATGTTCCTCACTAATTTTCTTTGCATAGCACATTTTTCCATCAAATCTTTACATAGTTTCTGGCACCCTAGTTCTCCTCCAAAAAGTACTCTAAAATTATGAATGTAATTGTATGCGGTTATTATTTGAGAGTCTGTCTCGCAGCTGCGGACGACTTCTATTGCTTTCTTATATGCTTTTTTCATAGTATAATATAATAAATTTTCTTGACTTGGTAAAATTCTAGGAAACAAATTTTACTTTCTGCGTAGCAGGTCCAACCAATTCAAAGCATATATCATCTAACATCTTGGCAGTTGCGTCTGAAAGGCTTTTACCTAGTACAGCCTTCATGTTATTTCCAGACTCATCCTGTAAATAGCAGATCCATTCGTTAGTTTTTTCTAATTTTTTAGTTAATAGTTTCATTTTACCATTTTCCTTGTGGGCAGTGAGACCCTTTTATTTTCCATTTAATATTTAGTATGCATCCGCAGGCCGTCATCTTTCCATTTTCATATTCAGGTATCGCTAATGTACCACATGTAGGTCCTACAAGCATAGTTTTTTGAAACTTTGGGCAACGATGACAATAAGTCTTTCTCACCTTTGGGTTTTCCAATGCCTTTTTATGTTTCCTTTTTTGTTCATCTCCTGGACAATTACAATCTTCTTCCATAACTCTCCTATTTTACTAACTTCGTAACTATTCTAATATTAGGATATTTCTTTTTTAACTTATCCACTTCTCTTATATTCTTAGGACTATCATCCATAAAATAAATTGTTGTATATCCTTTCTTTATTTCATTTTCAATATATTCTGATTTCTTTTTTGGGTCTGCACTTCCTAGTGGTACTACATATGGTTGTATTCCTAGTGTTTTGAAGAAGTGATTGATTGGTGCGCCTAGTCTGCGGGCTGTTAGGATTGTGACTTTTCTTCCACCTTTACTTAATTGTTTCTTTAACAAGTCTACATTCTTCTTTATGATTCTTGGGTTTCTTAACTTTCTATCAAAATCTCTAAAGTCAAACTCTTCACCTTTCTTAGCAGAATAAACTGCAAATTCAGCAGGGTCTAACTGTTTCTCCATACCATCTGCCGTCTTTACATATACCCAAGAGTCTGTTTTTGCCAGTGTGTCATCAAAGTCAAAAATACTTACAACTTTTCCTTCTCGTAATATGTCTTTTAGTTTAATCATTTTATATAAATATAAAAATTATATGATATCGGTTACCACGGTATCATTGTTAATCCTATAAAGTTGATGAGATATTCAAATATAATAAAAAATAGAATACCACCACCTATTTGCCAAGCCCACCATTTCCATCCAGTTAAGCTAGCTGACCATTTACGTAAGTTACTGTTTCTAGCTTTTTCTTCTAGACCAGTTTTTTTCATAACCTTACCAGCCCAATAGTTCGGGTCTACTATATTTCCTAATAGTTTTAAGAGTTTAATCATCTTATTCCCATTTTCTTTCGTATTTTTCTCGTTGGTCAACCATGACATATTCTACAGTGTCACGTTTACCACAATGAGGACAGTTTAACTTTTCCAAGTCACTGGCCTCATTTATTTTCCATTCACCACCACACTTTTTATCACTACACTTGTAAATATAAGTGTGTCGTATGAATATTTTGTGTCCCATTATACTATCCCATCATAGCTGCAGCCATTGCATTGTTGGCCTTTTTTCTAGAGCCATAACATGCTCTTGCTTTCATTCTAATTTTACCAGACTTAGTTTTTTGTGTACTACCTACTTTTTTACCTTTGTATTTTTTAGGGTTTCCTTCTTTCTCAGCCTTAGTTAGTTTATCATCAACATACGCACAATACTTATTGCCTCTCTTTCTAACATCTTCTTCTACTTGGTCGATTTGTTCGTAGTCTAATAAATGTGGTCCAGCTGGTTTATCATCAATTTCACCATTTATTCCATACCCACATGTACCTTCATTTGTTTTCTGTGGCATTAGTTTTTTAATTCTAAAGGACAACATCTTTTTACCATTTACAGTTGGTTGGCCATGTTCATCAGTACCTATATCCTTAACTACCACAGGTTTATTCTTAAACTTGCCACGTAAAATAGTATCACCTACTTTTAAGTCTATTTCAAGTTTTTCTGTCAATATGTCTTTTAATTTTATCATGATTACATTGCTTTGTCGAGTACATTAACACGATTAAGTCCTTTTAAGAATTTTTTCGTTGGTACCAGTGCATTTCCTACGTCTTTACGCTTGGCACTTGTTTTTCCTTGATAGTCAACATATTTATCAATTGATACCTGAGTGACATCAACATTGTGGTCTCTTAAGAAGTGCTGTGTCTGATATATAAACCAGACATCTTTCTTACCTTGTACGACGTGATATTGCATGTGCTTAAACATTTTACCACCTTCGTATGTTGCAAGTCTTTTGTTTGCAGCAGCAACATCACCTCTTCCAACTCCAAAGCCTAAGCCTTGTAATACGTCGATTACTTTGTTAGCATTTTTATCTTTCACATACTTCATTTCAAAATTATAGTCTGTGACTTCTTGTAGTATTTTTTGTAATTTTATCATCTTATTTCTTCAACATATTTTTAACTGCATCTGGACCTGACCACATTCTACATGACCAGTAGTTTGCCTTATGCTTTGGTCCAGGACTCTTATCACATCCCATACGAGCTCTAAATGAACGTCTACGATCTGGATCTTTTGTTTTTATTGCCATTCCTTTTGCACCAAACTGAACTTTTACTATATTTCCTTTTGGGTTCTTAGCATAAACATAGAATTTACCTTTACCACCACGTCTAACCTTATTTAATTCTACCTTTTTACCTTGATATTCTGCTTCTTGAAAGATTACTGGTTCTGAGTGTTCAACTATTTCTAAACCAAGCTTTTTACTTCTATAGATAACATTTTCTTTTCTATTAAGTCTTTCTCCTGCCTTCTTTGCTGCTTTATACGATTTTGAACGAGGATCTGACTTTTCTCCTCTTTTCTTTTTTGCACGTATATTTGCCCAAAGGCCTTTATTTTTTTCTGATAGTATCTCGGCTAATTTTACCATTTCCTTATCCTCTTTATCT
>MDSV01160376.1_pt1 | contig 27005 bp, 52 predicted proteins | sample 810851 | NCBI WGS metagenome assembly MDSV01 (sample SAMN05326640, study PRJNA326480) | marine metagenome | isolation source: seawater | place: Atlantic Ocean: North East | collected 2012 | reverse complement strand
TTGGTCTGCTCATAAGTGTATCTCCGTACACTTATTTATCAATAAAACATGTTTTAATAGGTGTTATAACTATGTTTAATCAAGCAGAACTGCTTTTAATTCGTCTGATTGGTGCATTTCTGTTATGATATCACAACCACCAATCAACTCTCCTTTTACGAACAGTTGTGGGAATGTGGGCCAATCACTAACACTAGGTAATGTTGCTCTAACATCTGGGTCTTCTAGTATATCCATATAACTGAATTCTACTTTGTATTCCTTTAGTATGTCAACTACCTGTGCTGAAAATCCACATCGCGGTTGATGTGGGTCTCCTTTCATAAACAATATAACATTATTGTCTTTGATTATTTGTTCTAATTGTTCTTTAATTTCACTCACTTGGTAATCCTTCTCCGATATAGTCTGATATAGTTTGTATGTCTTTGTCTGATAACATGGCGGCTTGACCCCACATCATAGAACTATTCATACCAACTTTTTCTCTATTTTTATATGCAGTTAGTCTGTCTAAAATATAATCTGAACTTTGTCCTGCTAATGTAGGAAACATTCCTTGTCCTTGTCCTTGAACGCCGTGACATGCGGCACAACCTGCCCATAGTCCTCTGATAGAACTAAAAGGATCTCCAGCCGCTAAAGCCTGCTTTGCTTTTAATATTTCCACTGTAGTTCCATTTACTCTAACATATTCTTCATAACACTCGCCTGTGCATGTATGTGTGCTTGGGTAACCTTTGTATTCTAAATCAGGATAAATTACAAATGCAAAAAATACATAGAATACTATGCATCCTGCTAATACCTTTCCTAGTTCTCCCATTTATTCAAAGAAATTACCGATTAAGTCGTGTATATAATTGTCCAACCTATCGTTGTTTATAACAAATTTTTGCTGGTATGTTTTTGCAAACGTATGTGCCGCATCAACATAGGCACTATCAAGTGTTAAGTCAAGTGCCATACCATCTTTAACTTGAATAACACCTACCATAGCCATCATAGAATGTGGTGTACATTCATATATGTAAATGCCTGGAGTATCTAATGTAATTGAAATCTCTTCATTCATTGCACCATTCCAAGGTGTTGCTCCTGGAGGAGTAAATACAGATGCTGAATTGTGTGCCATATCTGTTGCTACAAAGTTCACAGTATCTCCTATATTTACAGATAAGACAGCAGGCTCAAATACCATCATGCCACCTTCTCCATTGTTTAACATTTTTACTGTATGCTCTGCCGCAAAGGCTGGAACTGTTAGTAAAAATAAACCCATTGCTATTAGTATATTTTTCATTATTTTACCTCATCTACTAGTTTTTTAAATTCTTGATATCCGCCAATCTTTGCGCCATCAACAATTATTTGTGGGAATGTTCTAGCACCTGGAAAAGTTTCCATTAGTGCTTCTCTATCAAAATCCTCATCTAACATTTTTACTGTTAAATCATATTCTTTTTGTTCTGCTAAGTTTTTTGCCATATCACAGTATGGGCATTGTGGTTTACTGTATATCTCTACTTTCATTCTATTCCTTGTTATATGTAAGACGGAACCATAAAGCATCATCCTCGTCTTCAAATGTTATTACTGCAGATTTTGTATCTCGAATAACATCAAAATGCCATCCGTATTTTCCTTTTGCATTAGTATTTATGTCCTGGAGTAGTCCATGTGGTATGCCAATCTGGCGCCAATCATCATCCTTACCATCATAGAATCCTTGGTCCCAAATCATCTCATGCTCAAAGAACTTATTGTAACCGCAGTCTTCTCTCCACTCTATGTTTACTGATTGATTCATGCCATTAGTCTGAGGAGTTCCACCTAATGCTTTATCAATCATTTTCTTTAAAATTTCCACCTGATACTATTTGTTCTTCTACAATCTTATTTGGATTTTCTAATAATTCAATTTCAGACACTACCTTACTTAAAAATGATAAGTCAAAAACAGTTTGTCCACGTTTAGATTCATTACATAAAGTTCTAACACGTTCTTTAAACTGTTCTAATACTGTAGGGTCTGTATTGTTCATTATTTTAATGCTTTCCTTTTAATTTTATTTAACACTTTTAGTCTTTGTTTTAGTTCCAATTTGGTCTTAAATGGACCTTCATAACCATATGTAATAAGTGTATTAAGTTTAGGACAGTTACCATGTTTCCAACCTTTTTCAAAGTTAATTGCGTACCAACCTGCCGCATAATAAACTGTGCTGTTCTCAGTTTTTGCAAACAATGGTATCTCATCCATGTAGTCCTCATGATCCACTTCTACTGGAACTGGATTAGGATAGTCTACACTATATCCTTTGATATAAAATGTTGCTGGTTTATTGATATCTAAATCAACTTCGTTATCAAACACAAACTGATTTTTAAATGCATCTTGCACTTCTTGTTTGTTTTCAAACAAAATAGTTTCTGTTTTATCCAAGTATGTGTATTTGTCTTGGATAGACTTATGAAGGATACCTACACGTTTTTCGTCATCATTGACAATCCATGCATCATCACTTATTTTTTGCAATTTTACTTGCTCTTTAAATTTAATCATTTTTTACCTCCTCAGGATTGATTAACACTCTAGTGCTATGGTCAGCACCAAATTCTCTTTTATAAACTTTGTCACCCGCTCTTTCAAATATCCACTTCTTTCCTTGTTGTGGCTTTTTAATTTCTTCAATCATTTTATCTATGTCCTTATCCAGCTCTGCCATTTAACATTCCACTATAACTTTGAGCCTGGTCGCTCATACGTTTTAAATCCCATTTAGCACAGAACTTCATAAAGTGTATGCCTATATTAGCAATAGGATCTTTTTGTTTGCCTTCATTCATACGTTGTATGCATAGTTCTTTAATCTCATCAGGCTGTTCTGTTAAGTCAATAAGTATTTTATTACGTTCATAATCAGTACGAACTCTATGCTCATCTCCTTCATGGTCTACCCAACGTTGTAACATGAAGTTATTGTAATTATATCCGCCTGCATCTCTATCATCAAAGGCTTCTCTCATACCTGTTTTGTTCTTGGTACCTTTTAATCTAGCACCAGGGTATGCACTAAACACATTATCACTACTGTCACCTCTAATACATTTTTCAAACAAAACCCACTCAGGTTCAATTGGAGTCTTAGGTGCTTTTGTTTTTTTATCTATTACTTCTTCTCCAGTCTTTAAATCTTTCCAGCCTTCTAATGTAACTACTTGATCCGTTGTACCGTTATACTGCGTTACATTGGGTGCTAGTAACTGATAGAAGTCACTATCTGTGCTTACAATAAAATGATTATCATCTGGATGTTGTTGAATCCATGTAGCAATCATGTCATCTGCTTCTGCTGTTTCACATCTTACTACAGACACATTAGTCTTTTCAGCAAAGAACTTAACCATATCATCATATGCTTCAAAGTATAACTCATCATCCTCTTGTTCTCTAACACTTCTACTATCCATTATAACTCTACGATTTGCTTTGTAAGGAGTATAAAAGTCTTTACGCCAACTTCTACCTTCTAAGCATAGTACAATGTGATTGCCATCAAACTCTCTCCAGCACTTGTTAATACTGTTAAACATGATATGCATTGCCATACCAATCTTCATTTCAATGCTCTGCCCTCTGCCACCAACGTGCTTGGCTCTCATAAACATATTCAATCCATCAACAAGTAAATAATTCATACACCTTTTCCTATTAAAAGCATTGCCAATCCAACACTTGCTAACAGTAATACTTGAACTACTGTTACGATAGATACAAACTTCATTGGATGTACACTATCTATAGAGCCTAATTGTTTAGACTGATTATCTTTTATTTTTTCATATTCATTCATCAGTGATTCCTCCCACCGTCAAATACACACACAAAATACAATCCAACATGTCCTGTGTTAAAAACTCTATGGAATTCTCCATCGTTTATGCACACAATATCTCCTTCTTCAACAGGAAATCTGTCATCGTCGATTTGCATTTCACCTTTGCCACTCACAAACATGTACACTTCTTCTTGTCCCTTATGTGCATGTCCATTTGTCTTTTGATTAGCCCTTAAAAATGTGCTACTTAATATTAGGTTGTTACCAAAAGCATTATCTTTTAGTAAGTAAGTAGAGTTATCTTTAATAACATCTCCACCTATATCTTTTATTTTAACTCTTTGCATTACTTCAAACCTTCTTCCATTACTTTATCAAAGGGACTTTCTTCTTGCCATTGATTGCTTTGTATTCTTCTTTTCTCTGCTTCTTTGTTTAAGTCTCTTATCAAATCTACTTGCATTGTTTTAAAATTCTTTAATAAGTCTACGATTTCATCATCCGTAAGTGAAGCAATAAACTGGTCTATACTTGGACCTAGTGTTTCATTTACGAACTTGGCAAGTTTAGCCTTACCAATTGAATCATCAACTTGCGCCATCACTATCCTTATCGTTTACCAATATAACATCATCTTGTACTTCTAAACCATAGTCCTGGTCTTCCATCTCTTGTAGTAAAACTGTTCTACAAATATCATTGAACCATTTGTTTACTACAGATTCATCACTTTCGCCTGTGTATCCTTTCTCCTGTAACATAGCAACAAACTCATCATTCCAGTCTAGTTCCATGTAACCTTGCTTAGGATCATCTACATTGACATCCATCTTTTTAACATCTACCCAAGGTTTCTTATCCACAATAGCATCTCTTTTGTCTGCTTCTGATTGTGTAATCAAACCTTCTTGTAGTTCTACTTTAGTTTCTGCCTTTGCTTTGTCTTCTACAGTATCACATTCGATTTTTGCAAGTTCTTTCTTCAACTCGATACCTTCAAGTTCATACTTTGCTTTTGCAATCTCTCTTGCTTTACCTTTTGTAGTTAGACCCTTAGGGGTCATTGCAAAGGGTATTAATTTAGTCTTCATTTTTATCTCCGTTTAATTCTTTTTGTTCTGAGTACCATTCATGCGAACAATACGCATCGCAAAATACATGTTTTAAATCTGCTGTATGATATCTTATATCCATAATCAATAACTTTCCACATGTACTGCAAGTTTGCATATTACCAGTGTCTCAAAACTCCACTTATAATAAAGAAGCAGGTTATAAAATTTACGCCTACTACTACTGTTCTAATAATTGCTACTCTGTCTGCTACTAAGGAATCGTCTGATGCCTTCTCGCCCAAACTCATTGCCCATAACTTCCAATAATATTTCATCTGTCTCTATACTCCATCGGTTCACATACTGAAATTGGATGCCCGTGTGCTGTAAATTCTGTAGTACAATTATACGACTTCCACCACAAAGAGTAAACTCCTAATGATATAACAAGTATAAAGATTATTGCTACTATTCTTTCCATTACGTTCCCCAAGCATTACCAAACAAATTTATATGCAATCTAGGACTAAACTTATATCCTGTTTGCATACAAGCCTCCGCAACGTCTTTTTCTGTTAGTGCTTGTTGTTCAAACGTTGCTCCTTCTGGCATACAATATACAGAGTCTAAACGAACTCCTGCCTTCTTGTATGCATCTACAAACATGTCAACTTCATCAAAGTCAATCATGTCTCTAACAACAAATTTATTGTATAAAAAACTGTTTTCTACTTTATTCATACTAACTAAACATTCTGGCTTTAGTGTATCTTCTAATTTTTCTGCACTAATAGATAGTTTAGGTGAAGTACTCCAAGTTACATGAACATCTTTGCCTTCATCATTGAAGTATTCTAACATATTATCTTCACAAAACTTACTGCCATTTGTTTCAAATGTAACATTAACCAAACCATATTCTTTGTTTAGTCTATCAATAAGGTCGGGCCAAACACGTTGCCACCCTAGTAGCGGTTCACCACCTGTAATCACCAAGTGTATGTCTTCGCCGTGCCGGCCCCTGAATGTACCATTTGGTAACAATGATGTGATGTGATTAATCACGTCACTTACTGACTTAGTCATCTGTAAGTGTTTGTATTTCATTGCCCAACTGGCACTACTGTCACACCCAATAGGGGTGACAGGCAAATCTTCAATGCTTTTATAAGCATCGGGATGATTCTTGTCGGCACGTTCATCAGTCATATAAGGCATGTCGTCCTTTGCTATGATGTCTCCACGTGGTTGTCCAAAACCTGCACATTCGAAGTTGCAACCAAAAGTTCTAAGGAATATACTAGGCACACCTACCCAACGTCCTTCTCCTTGTACAGAGTAGAATGCTTCGGAGTACCTTAACTTAGGTTCCTTCTTAACCTTGTTGTCAAATGTTTTAACTTCCATGTTGTCCATTTCTAGTATTAATAAATTCGTTATAATCTAAATCTGTTTTAGTTCTTTCTATATCAGATAATACATCTGGTACTGCTGAACTTAATGCTTGTTGCACTAATCCATGTACATCTGATTTTAATTCTTCTTCTTTTTCCATTGCTTCTACATTTTCTAAACAAGCAATTCTAAGTCCTTGATTCATTAGTTTAGCAAAGTCATTTGTTTGTGATTGATATAAAGAATGACCTAATGCAACTAATTTAATATAAACCACTTGATGTAAGTTCATAACTTCTATAATAGTATCTTCATTAGACTTACCAACATTAATTAATTGCAATAACTTTTCTATATCTGCTATAGGAACATCAACATTATCTGCATAGAAATGAACTGCTTCAAAAACATCTTCTTCTTTTAGTTTAGGAAACATTTTCAATAACGTTTCTATATTCTTTCCTTTACCAATCTTATCACAAAGAATATTAACTGGAACTAAACCATTTGTTGTTACAAAGCCACTATTTCTATGTTCAATCATTACTGTCCTTTACTTCCTGCAAAACTCTGTTGAAGTTTAATATTATCCATAAACTCTTTTTGTACTTTACCTTCGTTCTTAAATGCACCTTTAAGAACAGTTGTTTGTGTAAGACTACTATGTGCCTTTACACCTCTATTCTCTACGCAACCATGTGTTGCTTGTATGTAAACACCTAAGTTCTCTGTGCCTGTTGCACGTTGTATTTCTCTAGCAATGTCATTAGCAAGTTCTTCTTGTAGTGTTCCACGTTCTGCACACCATTGTGCAATCCTTGTGTACTTGCTAAGGCCGATTAGTTTTTCACTAGCAATAATACCAATGTATGCTACACCTCTAACTATCTGATGATGGTGCGAACACATACTTGTAAGTTCACTTCTCACAACTAACATACCCTCGTACCTATCTATACTATCATTAGGGAATGCCGTTGCTTTAGGCATAGGTTCGTACCTACCTGCCATTAGTTCGTTGATATACATCTTTGCTAGACGTCTACCTGTGTCGTGACTGTTAGGATCGTTTTCAATATCAATAACGAGTCCTTCTAACACAGACTCAAACTTAGGAGCCAACTCATCAACAAGTTTTTGCTGATCGCCTTCTTCTAAATATTCTGAGATGTTATCACCTGCCCAGAATCTTTTGCCTGCTTTCTGCAGTTTCTCTTTAATCTTCTTACTAGTTTCCATTCTGTTTCTCCGAGTTATGGACGAGGATGTCCGTTTGTTTTTTATTTAGAATCTTTATGATTCTTTCTCTCCCATTCTAATGAGTGAGATACTATTTCATTCAAACCAAATACTGGCGACCAACCTAGTTTCTCTTTTGCTTTTGTATTATCTGCATGAGTTACTGGGGGATCACCTGCACGTCTGCCAGCGAATGTATGCTCTGGCATAGTGCCTGTTGCGTTTTCAAATGCTTGTAGCACTTGTAATATGCTACTAGCCTCACCGGCACCTATGTTAAAGATATCGCTTTCGCCTCCATCTCCTAAGTAATGCATACTTGCCAAATGAGCAGTAGCAATATCAAACACGTGAGTGTAATCTCTCATTGCTGTACCATCTGGTGTGTCATAGTCCATACCAAATACAGTAGTAACTTCATCATTCAATACGTTTCTACTAATGATAGGAACAATATGACTTGCCTTTGCCTGTGTATAACCATGTGTGTTATCAGGGTCGGCACCTGCGGCATTAAAGTATCTTAATGCAACATAGTTAAGTCCAAATGCATTGTTATAGTCTTGCAGTATATCTTCTACAATGCTTTTACTTCTGCCATATGGACTAACTGGTGCTTTAGGTGTGTCTTCTGTTGTAGGGAAGTCTTGTATATCACCATACACAGAACTTGAACTGCTGAATACAAAGTTTTGCACTCCGTTTTCAACAGCACTATTCAATAAGGAGATAGTGTTAGCAACATTATTCCAATAGTATCTATCAGGCTCTTCCATGCTACGAGCAACTTCATGCTCTGCCGCAAAGTGCATAATTGTATCAGGTTTAGTTAAACTGATGACACCTTTTATCTGACTGTTATCCAGATCAAATGGATATAAAGTAACACCAGGTATTTCTTTCTTAGTGCGATCTACATTAATTACATTATGCCCTTCGTCGACAAGTAGTTTACATACCATGCCTCCGATATAACCGCTACCGCCTGTTACTAATACTGTTTTTGCTTCACTCATATTTTGCTATTGCTACATGTTTACGGAAGTCCCATTCATTCCTTCCATGTTGCTCTCCTTTTCCTTCTAGAACATTAATTGTTCTGTCTATAGTACCGTTCTGGTAATCTGATATCTTACCTACATTATATGCTGATAAGTCTTCTTTGTCAATCGCTTTAAACATTCTTTGCAATTTTTCTACAGCATCATCTAAACTCCAAGGAGTATATAAATGATTGTGATTGTTTGCAAATACTTCTGGGAAAGACCTGTAAGCAGGGAATAAAGTAAGTGTACCAAATGTATCTGCTTCACTTACTGTATTGCTTACCCAATCTTGTAATGCACAATTAAACAATACTTGACTATCAGCCAGCAATTCATAGTAGTCATTTTTCTTTAAGCCTGTGTACACTTTGAAGTTTGCGTCACCTAATCTATTGTGACCTCCTTCGTATAACAATGCTCTGTCTACATATTCTTGCTTGTTGCTTTTTAACTCTGGGTGTCCACAAAATATTGCAAACTCTACATCAGGGTCAATCTTGTAATATGCTTCTGCTAAATCCATATAGAAGTTAGGCTGTTTCTCATCGTCCCAACGAGAACTGAAGCATACTCTTTTCTTCCTTTGTTTGATTGGTATGTTTGAATCAATCCTACCTCTCACTTCTTCTTTACCATAAGGCAAACCAGAAACGTAAATAGGTGCAAGTATTCCAGCAATACGCAAGTGTGCCGCAAACTCTTCACTTGCAACAAATATACCGCTTACTACTTGGTCTACCATTTCCTCATACTTACGCATCCAATGGAACATACCTTCTCTGATTAGGAAGTCATCAGGGTCAGTTGTTTGTGCTAAGAATCTTAAATAGATCTTAGGTCTATATTCCGCTGGACTTTGGTCCATGATATACGGCAAACATTCTATGCCAGGCGTAAACATATCCTCATAAAAGATTACGTCATCGCTTGTAAGTTCACCGTTCTTCATTTTCTGGACTAGGTTCATAGTCTGAGATAAACTGTAGTACGAGCGACCGTGAGCATCAAGTACACTACCTGTTACAATCGCCTTACTGTTATCTAACTCTTCGCCTTTGATTACTTCATAATCAATTCCACGTTTATTAAAAACTCTCTCGTTCCAGTCTTGCAGTTGTAAGGTGTAGCGAGCCTCATAACTCTCCAAACCCATATAATACAATTTCCTCATTTACTATTTCTCCTCTATATCGCCATAGTCAACAACATGCGTAACCTCATCATCGAGGCCCTGTGCATAGTCTTGCAACTTGTCTGCTTCTTCTTTAGAAACTTTCTTAGGTTGCACTTCTGCGTTTGCTGTATCCTTAGGCTCGTTCATTACATTGCGTTCTTTTTGTCTTGAATCTCAGCACGTCTGGACTTAGCAAGTTTTGTTAATTCCATTAATGCTCCTCTGGCTCTAGTAGCCGCCGCTTTAACGCCTTTCTCTTCAAACTTAGCACTCTCGTCTAAGTATGTTTCAATTGCCGCTTTAATTTTTAAGTGTGTTTCACTTGACATAGTATTCTCCTATATTGTGTCATCCCCATTATTTGCCACCTGGCATATAATTTACAGGGTATTCTATTTCGCAACCGTTTTCATCATCTTCGGCTACAGAAATCTTTAACCAACGATCTGGATACTTGTTTTGTATCACTGTCGCTAAGTCATCAGCAATCATTTCACAACTTTTATAATCAAGTTGTAAAACATCACCATCTAAACCTTTTTCAACTGATGTGTATCTTCTTTCTAACCATCGTTGAAACTGTATGAATTCAATGTCTCTGTCATTGTGAAACACTTCAATCCATACTTTAAAATAAAATTTGTGTCTGTGAGGATAGCCTAAGAAACTTACATCGTCCCAATCGCCTGTAGCATAACGAGGATCAGTATCCGCTCCAGGATACTTATGTACGCCTTCTTTTCTAAATGTTACCCAAATGCTTCTCATCAAGCCTCCTTGTTAGGATTCCAAATTGTTAAGTTTTTAGTCTTAAGCCTGTTAGCAACAATCTTATATCTTGATTGCTCCTCTTTCCATTCCTTTAGCCATTTGTGGCCATCTCTTTCTGCGTCTACAAAAATAGCATTTGTAAATGCTAACGGAACAATAATAGCAACATGAACAATAATACTTGCTACTATGTTATAGTTAAACCATCCCAAGTAACTTGCACCTACAATTCCAAAATACACACTCCATATTACAAATAATACAAGCATGAAGTAAGTTTGTAGACTAGGATCAGGAATATATTTTAATGGATTGTATTTAACATCCATTACACGTCTCCAGCCATATACAAGACCCATAACAGTTCTTCTAAATAGACTAGGCTTTTTCATCATTGGTTCTAAACTCATATCAATCTCCATTTAGTCGGACTCTGACATACTCTCTTACTACATGCATTCCGTATGATAGCCATGTAACTATCAGCAGACTCCAAATAATAATCTCTAGCACTCATTAGTCCTCAGTTAATTTATCCAGTTCCTCGATATTATGTTCACCGAGTATTTGTACATTATACATGCCATCTTCTGTTCTGTCAACAGTGAAAGACATGTCATATCCTTTGCTTTCAAGTATATCTACTTTAGCACAGAATTCGTTAAAGTCACTTGTATTAAGTGTTGCTGTCATCATCTTATTTCTTTCCTCATCGGCCCATCCGCTTTCAATATGTAATCCTGCAGGTAACATTGCCATTATATAATTTGTTGAAGTAAGAACATCAGCGGAATTAATATATACAATCCATATATTAGTCCAACAACTCTGCGATATTGTTTTTGACCTTTTTCTGATGTATCATACATTTTTGTTTTCCTCCAGTGCCCATCCATATGCACCTAATGTTATAAACAGCATTATTAATCCTGTGCTGTTATTTAGGCCTTCTACTAAGTTTACCAAGTAAAATTCTGGTGAAACTACTAGCGGTCCTAACAATACTTCTGTTACAGTTAGTAATAGTAATAAACTAAGTAAAGTCTCTACTACAAATAGTATTTCAAACTGTAAAAAATCTCTTACTTTGTTTATCATCTGCCCTGTCCTCTGTATCTCTTATGAGATCTTTTCTTGCTTTTGTTCATAGTAGACATACCAATTTTACATCTTCTACCTCTACCACCTTGTCCAATACTGCTACATTTTCTAGTAGGAGTTATTGATATCGCTTTTCTATATAATGCCATTATTCCTTTTAGTTTTCGTCGTAATCATCTTCATTCATAAGATCAATACGTTCTTTTATACTTTGCAAAATCTCAACAAGTAAGAGACCAAGTTCGTCATCTTCTTTTGTATCTAATTCTGCCTCGAATTTAATTTTCATACTTAATTATACTACCTATCGACGTGTTTGTCAATCGATAATCTCATCTTTGGTATATTTGGTCCAATCGGTAAACTTATCTCTGCCTTGCAGTTCTCTTAACGGATGTACCCATACACCTGGGTTAGTTGCCTTAAAATCCTTATCATCTAATTTGATACAGGTATTATAGTTTAACTGACTAATGTAAGGCAATTTAACACTAATCATTGGTATAAAAGTGTCATACTCTGTCATACCACATTCTAATACTTCTTCATGTAATTCTACAGGATAATCTAATGTTACCCAGATACTATTCTTTAATAACTCAGTCATTAAGAATTCCCAGTCCTTCCAATCTTGTTCGCTTTCAGGAGCAAAACTCATGTTTGCACCTAAGTAAATATGCGGACACTCGTTATTTAGAGCTCTTGCTAAAATTTCTTTAGGATTCTGGAGCCCAATAACAAACAAAGTTTTTTGTCCATAAGCAGGAGACTTCTCAACCTCTGTGCCTATAAAGAACTTAGTATCGTCTGTGTAACCTTCTCTTTCCATTTAGAATAACCATTGTAATAGTAAAACTGTTGCTACACCTTTGAAGAATGAAATCCATAGCGAAGCATACTGTGATATATTAAATCTATCAATCCATTTATCTACTGCATACTCATGCCAATCTTTCAAGTCAATCAGAGCGAGCCAAATAGTAGTAATCCATTTTTCAAGTCTATCTTTTAAACTCATTAAACATCTCCTTCTTTTACAAAGACACCATCAACCATCATACCTTTACGGTCTTTGATGTCGTCCCATGCTTGTTGTAAACACTCCTCTATTGTGAGGTTGTTTCTTTCTGCTATGTTAATTAGCACAACAATCATATCCCCAATGTCATCCGATAAGTCCTTACCCTTACAAATGTTATCCGACAACTCTCCTGCTTCTTGTATAAGTTTAGCAAATTGAGATTTGTCATCACTACCATCAATAAGGTTTCTATCATGATGCCATTGTGTAATATTTTGTATCAAATGATATGCTGTAGCCATACCACTATCATTCTTTGACGAGAGTGACTCTCGGGCTCTTTTAAAAATCGAAAAACTCATCTAATACTTCCTCTTTAGTTCCATCGTCTTCTCCACCCATACTTAAATGTGTTAAGAAGTCTTTGTTGTTTGCTATGATTTCTCTAGCATTAGTAGTTGCAGGGTCTAGTACTTTTTCTACAAAGTCTCTAAACAATAATATGTTTACAGGAACATATGGAGATACTTCTCCTGCTTTACTATTCTTTTTAAGCGGCTTCTTCCATTGTGTGTAGTCTACTGCTTCTCTAGTATTCTCTACGTCAGCAAGTCTATTAGCCTCTTGTACTGCTGTTATGTGATTATATACACTATGCCCCATGTAATACAAATATGTTTGTGTGTCCCATGTAGTGCTATCACGTTCAGCATATAATTGATTGCCTTGTTCATCTAGTTTAGGCTTACCTTCTTTATCAACTAAAGGTTGTCCTTCACTAAACTTAAAGTTACCATTCTTATCTTGAGCACCTGGACCCATTGTACATAAGTCACCCATTGTAAGTCTTTCCATTACAGGACTATGTCCAAACGGAGCAGGCAAATTACTACCAACTAATGCTTGTTGATCAAATGCTCTGTCCATGAAGTAACCAAACTTGCCTGGCTCAAAGAAGTTATGTGCATACGTTTGTCCGTATGCTGTATTAACGAATGGGGAGGCGGCATCGAAGCTCAATGTGATGTTAGGGTTATCATGCAATCGCAACTGTCTCTGGATAGCAGTTAAGAAACAGGCCCATTGAAGTTTCCCTGTACCTAAGAAGTGTATCCAATCCTTACCTGCTAAAAGGCCGTCAGCCCTAAGGTCAAGTAAACGGTTTAGAACACAACTAAGGTCCTTCATATTGATACCAGCAAAGGCGTAACCTTCGAGTGCCCTGCTAGCCTCCCCGTAACCTTCAGTACAAAAGGCTGGGTCTGAGAAGTGCTTAACTGCCTCATACCATTCCTTAGACGTTGATTCGTCTGTACCTGAGAGTACGTTTAGAAACTTTGTTGCACCCGGTACACGGTTGCGTACAAAGTAATCTAAATTGAGTAAACTGATATCTAATGTATCAGAAAATTCTGTAAGTCCTGTTTTACTGCTTAGAGGCTCTACTGCCGCAAAGGCTGGAATATCTAATGTCATACTCCAGTCGGCTGTATGCTCTAGCCATCTTAGTATCTTTTCACATACTTCTTGTCTTGCTGGGTCATCTGGATTCTTTGCATTTGTCCAATCCATTTTCATAACACCAGTTGCTATTTGAAATCCACCTGAGTCTCCTAACAATACTTTTACAGTATTCCTATCACGTTCCTGTATCATTGGCTCATCAGCATGGCTTTTTGCTATGTCTAAATGAGCATGACCGGCCGAATATAATCCATATGGATAGTGATAATATGCTTGTTCATTCTTAAAGAAGTCTAAGCCTTCATTACCATATTCGAACCCTGCTGGAACACGTGACTGCTCAGGTACTTTGTTGCAGATCTTATCTAACTGTTTAGTATAAAAACTACTAACAGCAGGCAGATAAACTGCATAGTCACGTTGCTTTTTGCCTAAGTCATCCATAAATTAATTCTTCGCAGGTAGTAAGTATGTGTAAGTACCAATGCCACTATCTACAATAATCTGTAGTAGTCCTTTTGCATTAATGCTTAACACACAGTTTGCGTTATCACCTAGTCTTAGAATCCTTAAAACAATATCTAGTGGCCAATGAAACTCATGTGTCATCTCACCATCTGGTGCTTCGTTAACAAGAATTTTAGTCCTGTCACCACCTGCGTCACCAATGTAAAAATATAGTTTACCGTCTTCTGTCCTTGGACTAAAGGTGCTCTCGAATTGACTCAGCACACCATTAAAGTATCCTAAGTCCTTTAAGTTCTTTGCACTAGGCACAATGTTTATATCAAACTCCGCACCTTTAAACTTAATCTCTTTCAGTTGCTGATTAACTACATCAGCCAACATAAATCTGTAATGTGCATCAGTACCTGCTACTGAAATAAACTCTACTTCAGTTGGCACATCTTCACCGTTTCTATCTTGCTTAACAACTTGTACAGTTGCATCAGCATCATCAAAGTCTGGATACTTTAAGTAACCATCTAATACATTCATTCTGCTTAGACCAACTGTAGCATCAACAAAGTCTGGAACAGGATTAACTGTTTTGCCTTTGAAGATAACTGTCTTGTCTGCGTCAACTGTTTCTATATTAGTTTCTTCCGCAGTTCCTGATACCTTAACCATCTCAAAGATGCCTAAGTTATGCGTATGCTTTAACACATCTTTTAGTGTGTCTTTGATATAATTATTACCGCTCATATTTTCTCCTGTGTATGTATTTAGGTGGTTAACGATTTCTTAGCCGCTTTTTTTAGATTATTTTCGTTAAAATACAATCTAACATAAGTCTTTCTTACTATAGCAAATACAGTAAATATGGATGTTAGCATAACACTTGTTTGAAATGCTGTGAACTCCCACTTAAATGCTAATGCTACTAAAAGAAAGTTCAGTGGAACATTAATACAGAATGCTAATGCTGTATCGCTCACTGCTTCTTTAAATGCCATATATTTGGTGTAAGCCATTAAGTACCTATAGTTATACTTGACATTATACACTCTTTAGGTGCATTGTCAAGTGTTTTTTAAAATTCTTCAACAATTCCTATTACCTCTGCAATAAGAAAAGACATTACAAATACGCCAAATGACATACCTGCCATGAAGCCTACGCAACCTGCTATTCTCATTCCGCTTTTCAGCATACTGAAATAGAAATGTTTCTTTCCTGGATCTTTATTAATCATCCTTTCTCCTATAATTCAAAGAAAGTACCAAGTACTTTGCTTTCGTTAATTCTAGTTAAGTCCCACCCCATGGCACCTAACACGTTATTGATCTTTTTGTTTAATACACTTTCTTCCATTGCATCTTCATCAAACGGCATCTCTTTAAACCATTCTGGAATGTGCATTTCGTCTGTAGGATATGCTATACTTGTATAACCTAATGCATTGCTCTTTAGTTTGCACACAATTACTTTCATTCCGTCGCTTATACTCATGCTGTATGCGTCTGAGAAGGCCTCTCTTGCTTCGTTGTAATTAATACTTGCTCTCACATGCCCAGGAATCATTGTGTTTTCTTTAGGCTTTAAGTCATGTAGTTTACGCAACCTAGTATGTGTTTGCGATACTTTGCGTTGCTTTGCAAGTTTCTCACCATATGTTGTAAGGTTATTAACACGTTTAGGCATACCTTTCTTCCAAGGTTCCAATGTTTTAAATTCATCCTTGAAATCTTTTATCTTCTGTATAACTTCTTGTTCTGGCATACCATCTAATGCATTGTCTAGTATTTCTTCTAAAAAGTCTTGCACGAACTCAGGCGTATCACTTCGCTTGATATCCATGCCCATAATTTTTAGTTTACCGCCCTCAGGTTGATATCCTTCAATGTCTAAACATTTGATTGCATATCTCTTCTTAGTAATAAACAATCCACTCTTACCAACTACTTCTCTACCGGCTTTCATTACTTCGCCTTGTGTCTGTGGTATGTTAAAACTTTCATTTAAGAATTTGGGAAACGTATCACTAACTGTATCTGATATGTGATCATACAATGCAATAGCACTATCCATATCTAAGTCTTCACCTTCCGGCAATGCACTCTCGGCACTAAAATACACAGAGTCTGTGTCACCATATACTATTGTATCTCCAGTATGGTCATACACTCCTGTAAGCATTCTATTTGTTTCAGCACCCATGTGTTTTGTGATTGCTCTACCTGTGAGTGTTGTACTTTGTCCAATACGTTTGTCGAAAAACCGACAACCAGGATTAAGAATAGCACCATATAAACTGTTGAGGTTAATCTTTTTAACCAACTGTCGCTTGTCCCAGAATGCAATCTCTTCTGGAGTTGTAGCCTCCTTCTTCTTACCCTGTAAAATCTTTCTCTCTGCATACCATCTCTCCAATAGTCCAGGCACAATACCTTGAAAGTCTGTTTTAAAAATAGTACCATTGGCACTAATGTTCCAAGGCTGACCTGAGTTGAATATTAAGTTATATACGTCTGCTCCTGTTACTTCAATTGTATTGCCATCTTCCATGTCAAGATGTAACGTATGATCAACATCTTTGGCCATTACCATTTCGTATTCATTGCTACCAAACTTACCTAACCAAGCATCAGCAAATGACTTCTTCTCTAATGTAATTTTATCATTAATCTCTTGCTCAGTGTAGTCCTGTCTTAGTTGCCCTACGATTGTTTCTGCTCCCATATTAAGAGCTCTAAACACACTTGGATACAGACTGTTTAAGTCCATACTGCCTATCCACTTGTGAAAACCTTTCTTAGGAAAAGCCACATAGGCACCTGCCGCCTGTGTTGCCTCTCTGTCCTTTTGATATTTCTTTCTATCCGGCACTACCATATCACGTCTGTGTGCCTCATTAATAATTGCTTGTTCTGTAGTTGCCACCGCACCCATTGTTGTTGGCAACAATACAGTATTATCATGTGCAATAGTATTTGCTAAGTCAATGAACTGTAACTTTCTATCCATCTTATCTAATAGCATTACGTCTTGTATGTTATATTCTAAGAATCTTTCAAAGTCATGATTGTATAATCTGTCTAAACTACCTTCATAGGCTACCTTCTTCTCACCTACTTCCATCTCTCCAATATAGTCTAGTCTGTAACTGTGTCTTTCCTCATAGTTATACTTTCTATACAGTTGCATATAGTCTAAGTGTACACGACCTACTAAGTCATAAGTCTCACGTTCGCTACCATATGCTTCAAACGTTCTTTGCTTTGGAAACTGATCAAACAAGCATAACTTTCTAGTCTCTGCTTTGCCTAATACTTTTGTAATTCTGTTTACAAGATAAGGTATATCATAACCTTCGCTATTCCATCCACTTAATATATCTGCATCACCAATAAGTTCTAGGAAAGTTTGTAGCATTTCTTTCTCAGTCTTACATAGCACAACTTCTGGCATCTTATCTGCTATCTTTGTTGCTTGTCCCCAACTGAGTGTTTTAGGAGGAACAGCCAAACACACCATTGCTTTCATCCATTGCAAGTAAACTCCCACGGAAGTTATTTCCATGAATGCATCTTCAGGAGAACTATATCCTCTGTCTGGATCAAAGTCTACCTCAATATCAAGGAATGCTGTTTGTAACACAGGTTGTTCAGCACCCAGGTAGTGTTTGGCTATTGTTTTGTTTACAGGACGTATGTCGCTTTCATACTTTTTGTTGTGAGTGTTTATAGATACGTTCTTGCGGAACTCCTTAAGACTTTTACACCTTATCTCTGTAACCTTCTCACCATATACACTGGTGTGGCTACCTTTAGGATCTGCTACATAAAAATTGTATTCAGGCTTATGATCAACAAAGATTCTGTTGCCATTAACTCTTTCGACAACTTTTACTATGTCTTTGTTCTTGTCATAGAATGCATCAACGTAACTCATATGTACCTATTATACAGTAATGTAGGGGAATTGTCAACAACGTTGACTATAATGTTTTACCGACAGTCTCTAGGATTGTTTCTAGTTCATCAAACTTATCAAATTCGTCTTGGAAACTAGCCTTGTGAGCAACTCTAATTGCTTTATTTAGAACTCCGGGTTTCAATTCCATCTCTTCTGCTATTGCTTTTACTGTTTCTCGTAACCCTTCTTTGAGTGTTTCAATCTCATAGGTAACTTGCATACCCTCGTCGATTAACTTCTTGAGTCTTGCTTTTTCTTCTTCGTTGAATGTTTTATTAAATGCCATCTTTTATCCTGTGTTTTATGTGTATAGTAATATTTATGTGCCGCTAGGTGTATTATAGCAGGATATTGGCAGGTGTCAACCTTTAAATTTCTAGGGAGGTTTCGAAGTCGAAGTCGTAATCTGGAAATGCTTCTACAAGTTCTTCTGTAATATCATCACCTTCATCACCGTCTACTGCTTCTTGCAGTACAACTTCATATATAGTGCGGTCTTCTGTTGTGGAATATAATGTCACTTCTGCCTCTACTCTCTCGTTATTATCGGTGTAAGCGACTACGACTTTGGCAGGTATATGACTCTCGACTATGTCATAGTATTCAGCAACTTCTTGATTAGTAAGTTCTTGATCTGTGATAAGTCTTGCAAAATGTTTTACAAATTTGTGTTCCATAGTAGTATTTATCTAACTACGCAGGAACACTTATCTGTTTTGAACACCTACTTTTTAGTTGTTTGAAATGCTTGAGCACCAAAGAATGCGGCAACAATACCTGCAACGGCTACAAAGTATGTTGGAGCCATGTCTCCAAGTGTACCTTGTGCTTCTGTCATGCCTGCAAAACTGGCACTTACTACAGCGGCTGGGTAAAGTAACATTCCAAATAATGAGAACCATGCCATCTTACGTTGTGCATCTCTCATTGCATCTGCATCTTCTAGTTCTTTTCTTTTGAACTCTAAGTGCATTTTATTTTCTATCTGTGATATGTGACCGTCACCATTAATATCTGCGGATTCCATACCTTCAATAGTTTTAAAACCTCTGGCATCATATTTGCCGCCGCCACCTACACCTTGTTCGTATGCACCTAATTTTGCTTTTAAGGCATCATACTCGGCACGGCTCATCGAAACTTCTGCTTCTTCTATCTCTTTTGCCATTTTGTTTTCCTCCTACGAAAAATAATGTTAATTTATTATAACTGTATTTATCTTTTTTTAACCAAAACTTGCTATGAAGACAATGGTTGTGTATATAACAAATCCAGAAAAGATAGTAGCAAAAACTAGTGCAACTAGATCAGTCCAAAGTCTCTTTGACTCTGCTCTGCGAGCCGCCTCTCTTAAACGTGCCGCTCTAATGTTTCTTCTCTCCTTCATCATATCTTCGTAGAAACCTACTTGCCCAGTGTACAAAAGATATTCTCTAAGTTCTTTTTCAAGTGCCGCCATTTTGTGTTTGGCCGCTGTAACTTCTAATGCCTGTGCTTCTACACTATTTCCAGAGAACAACTTCTTTACAATAGGAGTATTTTTATCATATTGCGTTGCCGCCGCAACTTGATCCTTAGCATCAAAGAACTTGCCAAAATAAGCCGCGACGTCTTCAACATCTCTGCCCATTTCAACTGCTCTTTTAATACCTTGGAATGCTTGATTGGCTATAGAAATAGCCATAGCAACTTCGACCATAGAACTTACCTCCTCCACGTCCGCTCTATAGTGTTATTTATCTAAGATAAATACATAAACAGGACACACAATGCTATCATATTACAATTTAATTAACAAAGACGACATGTTTAACAAACCCTTAGAAACATGGGGATTGTTTAAAAGAAATGCAAGTTCGTATGTTCACGATCTAGTACATAGCGATCAGAGTAGTTGGCAAGTAAGATTAATACAATCAGATAATTATCCTACTAATACTCATGACTATCAACTGTTTGCTCCAAGCAAAGGTACAACAGACAATCAACAATATAAACTAGATGCTAATCCTAGCAATTTGAAACTATGTGTGAGAGATCCATTGCATAGGTATTGTAGTGGACTAGTAATGATTCAATTTGATTTAGAAGAGCCTTACAATAGAGCGGCTACCATGGACCCTTATTTTCATAATGGTGGTAGAGAAGAAATATTAAATAGTTCAAATTGTAGAAACGAACAAGACATAAGATATCTGTATTGTTGGAGACATTTTCTTCGCATGTTAAACAATTCCGTTTATGCTCCAGACAATAACCATAATAAGGATTTTACTTTTGGCGAGTCGCACTTAGATCCTACTTTATCTTTAGCACTATTGATGCCATATGTACATTCGGATATGAATGTGGAGTATGTAGACTTGCGTAGGTGGACAGAATTTACAACACAAAAACTTGGCATAGAAGAAACAGGAGAAGCATTTGATAAATGGAATGCGCCAAAACTAGAAAAAAGGCGAGATAAGATAGCACAACCTGGTGCAGATATGTTTAAATTACTAAAAGAAGAAATGCCATTCTTTTCTAAAGATGCTAGAGCATACACGTCGCCACAGAATTGGCAACCTACCTTTGAAGATTGGTTAGAGCCAGAGGCTAGATCATATAAGTTTATACAGGAGAATCCTGTTATTAATCATCAAGACACTGACACAATGAATAAACTTACCGACTTTTTAGTAGAGCAATTAGAAGACCCTTACTTCTTAAATAGGTCAGAGATAGTGCGTAGAAATTTTTGTGATCCTGAATTATTAGAATTGTTTCCTAATAGGTTATCTGCGGCAATTACTAACTGCCGTAATAAGTTATTTGACTTTGAAATGAATGTTAGATACAGAAGAATTGCTCATATATCAAATTAGATAGTCTATTTGATGACTGCTTTGAGTAGTAGTTATCCTGCCTGAATTATCATAAACAGTAACTACATAATTGGTTTGCACTATGCGATCCTTACCTTCAATACTACTATGTGGTACAACCTTTTGTACAGCCTCTACATACTGATATGTTCTAGCAATACTGCTTACAGCATTTATGTTATCAACTTGCATTATTGTCCTAAGGGTGGGGAACCCTGCAGACTTACAATCAGATTGTAAGGAATTCCCCTTAGTTACTAGTTATTTATCTTTAATGGTTTAGATAGTTCTTCCCAACTGGTCTCATAATCTGAGTCACCTTCTGCATAACCCATTACACCTAGTTTCTCATATTCAGGTATAAGTGCATCAGTTAGTAGTCCTATTTTTTTAAGGTTTGGCATTATTCTACTGAATAATACATCTTGGAATTGTGTTTGAAATATGTTTTCTTGTTGGTATGTGTCTGTGTAATCTAAGTCCATACCATACTTTTCCCATACATCGTATGCTCGTAATCTATTTCTGCTTACGGTACAGGCTTCTAAGGCAAATTGTGCTCTATCATTTACTTCCTCTTCAGTTAGTGTAGTTACAAAGTCTTTGAGATAGTTTATACCAAACGTTACATGTCTTGCTTCGTCTCTGATAATATATTCTAGCATTTGTTTGTACACAGGATCATTAGTTGCTGACTTGGCCGCATTGAAGGCCGCAAGTGCAAGTCCTTCAATTACTACTTGCATACCAATAAACTTTAAATCCCAACGAGGGTCTGTGAGTATTTTGTCTAGTAGTCCTTTTAATGCTCTTCCTATAGGCCAACTTCGCTTTAGTCTTGTTTGCAAGTATTTGTTAAATGCTTCTACATGTCTAGCCTCATCAAATGTTTGACTAGCGGCATACAGTTTAGCATTAAACGTAGGCGCACATTGGGCCAATTGACTTGCTACAAGTAAAGCACCTTGCTCACCGTGTAGGAATTGACTTGTTGACCAAGCATTTAAATCTCTAAGAAATTCTAACTTAGTCTCTTTATCCAGTTCTTTATATGTTTTATGATTTGCCCACTGATTGTCTTCAAATTCGAACTCTTCATTGCCAATATCCTTAAACTGTGGAGACCAATCAACATCCACTTCCGCGTTCCAATTAAGTTCCTTGCCTAATTCGTATAGTTTTCTAACACGGTTGTCTTGTACAGTATAGTCCCAATTATAGGAACCTGTGAGTGGAGTTTCAAAAATCTCTACAACGTCTGTAGGATCTAGTTTTGAAGGGTAGTCGACGCCTTCGAATAATCGAACATCGGTAGGAGTACTTGTCCTAACTATCTTCATACAAATATTTATCTTTTATGGTGGTACCCGAGGCCGGACTTGAACCGGCATGCCATTACTGGCGAGGGATTTTAAGTCCCTTGTGTCTACCAAATTCCACCACTCGGGCTATATCTAACTGCCTAATTTCTTAGTTTTTATTAGATGTTTGGCAACACCTCTGGCCGCAGAACTGAATGTGCGTTGCTGTTCGTCCTCATCATAGTACATACTATTAATGACTACTTCTGGTTGGCTCCACCTTTCTTTTCTTGCCCAGGCATCCTCGGCATGACTAATCATAATCTCAGCCGCTCCCATGGCATCAATAAGTGCTTCTTTACTTACTTTATCACCTGAACTAACTATTCCTGTTTCAACAAATCCCCAACTAAAGTTAATAAGCCTGCATTTATTTTTATAAGGATACATAAAACTTTGTTGCACACAATACTCTGCTAATGCTTTCTTGTCTTGTGCGTACACATTGTTCTCATCAAGTATAGTATGAGGTACATAGGCTGTAATTGAACCTGTGTTTGCAATTACTTTGTGTTGGTCTTTCCATTTGTTGTGTAACTTTTTACACAGAGTATTCTGTACACCAGGATGCCAAGCATTATTAAAAAATATATCTGGGTCGTAGTCTACTAGCTCTTCAATTAATAAAGCACCGTTGTTCTCTGCTAAGTTCCAGCCGTTGCTTCTGCTGTAATTTTTTATTTCAAGCCTATCTTCTTGAAAGCCACCTGTTAAAACTGGCATGTCAAAGCCACCTGTTAGAGTTAGAATATCTAATATGGCTTCGCCTATACCACTAGTGTGTCCAGTAATTGCAATCTTCATTTATTTGTCCTAGTTGTTGCTATTACTTATCTTTAGATTTTGGCAGACTAGTAAGGATTCGAACCTCAATCGCAAGGTTTTGGAGACCTGCATGTTACCATTACACCACTAGCCTATTTGTTGGCGTCCCTGACAGGAGTCGAACCTGTAACCTACGGCTTAGAAGGCCGTTGCTCTATCCAATTGAGCTACAAGGACCTAAACTTCTTTGGAATACTTCTCAACCATTTGCTGAGCAATCTCGCCTAAGCCTAAGCCACAACAAATGTCTTGTTGTCGACGTATCTCATCACGTTGATCACGACCGCGTTGCCACACCTTGTGATCATCGCTGTATTCGTAGTACCAATCATGTGACTTTAGAAGTCGCTCTAGTGTATTTAAGTCAGGGTGCATTTTAAATCTCCTATCCCTTCTTTTGTTATTTGAAATCTCAGTATGCATTACCATTGCTCCTTAGAAAATGCTACTGCTAATTTGTGTTGTAGTCGCCGTGCTTCTTTCTCCCACGGTTGTATCCAATACTCCATGTTCTCACTAACACGACTGCTTTTCCAGTAGCACATAGCAAAGTCTAACTCACCACGTGCAAATTGTTTTACATGCACCATTTCGTGTGCAAGTGTAGTTAACCAATCGCCCCAAGTAGCAACATCAATTATGAAATTGCGTTCGTCTATGGGCTCACATAGTCCTTCAGAGTCACGTGCTTCTGCTATGCTGTTTAGCAATATACCATCATGCAAACGAACCTGTATATTTAGTTTCAGTCTGCTTATGCCTAACTGCTTTGCATAATGTTTTACGGCTAGACAAGTGTATGCTTGTCGCATAGAATCAATCTTGCCATCACGAGGGCCTGTCACGGAAATGATCAAAGAATTTCTCCTCTTTTACTTGATTAACTTGATGCGATTCACCATGGTCTCTTTACCAAAGTGATATTTAGATACACCATGGCTCTTAACATAAGCACCAATAGTAATTGTATCTCCAACTTGACTAGGAATGTCGTTGCTGAAAAACTTAACAATGTCTCTACCATTTACACTACCACAAAATAGTTTAGAGCCTACACTAGAAATATATCTAATGTTCTCTACTGTTATGATAATGTTACCACGTTTACCTACAGTACCAACATACTCTGATACAGCAGACAATTCTCCCTCACGTTCTCCCCAAACATCAGCGGCCTGTTTGTTAGCATACACCTTAGGCAAACTAGCGGCAATACCAATTTTGTCTTTGCCTACTTCGTCAGCAGTTACTAACTTAAGAACATTAGTTTCAAAGTCAGTTAGGTCACGTTCCATTGCCTTAAAGGACAAACCTTTTAGGTAATCTGTGATGTCTTCTGCCATTGCCTCATCACTAGGCTTGATCTCAATCAACTGGCGTTTGTTAGTACCTGACTTTTTGTCATGCGTACCTAAGAAATGATTGTACAAATATTTGCTATTTGCAATCTTATTGTTGTTTGGTGTAACATCTGCGGCTTTAATAAAGCCACCATTGATACGGTGTACAGCACATGCGGCTGATAAAACTTCTTTGACTGTGAACAATGGACTTGCTGACATATTCTACTCCTTAACTAATACAACTATTATAGCAAATTTGTTGCAGTTGTCAACCTTTATTCGGACATCTCTATGAAAGAACGTTGGAAGTTCTCTAGGTGAACTTCTTGTTGCTCTTGGCCATTAGCAAACAAGACAAGTTCTTGTGCTAGGCTTAGGCACTCTTCACGAGTGAGTTGGATAGTTTGGAAACTGCCTCGATCAGATACAGTAAGTTGAAGCATTGCGCCTCGGTCTTTACCACCTGCGAAACGAGTTTGGGAAATATCAGTGCCGGGTACATCACGTAATTCTGTAGCCATTTTGTGCGGTCCTTTTTACTAAATATGCAACTATTATAGCACTTTGAGCCAGTTTGTCAACCGTTAATTGCTTATATAAGTGCTTGATTTGTAACGAGATTATAAATTTCTTGCCAATTTTTTGCTACAATTCCAGGTTTTTTATGGTACATATTGTGTCCATGCTCCATCAAAATACCATTAAAACCACAATTTATACCAACTTTTAAGTTCTCAGGCTTGTCCTCAATCCAGTAGTTACCCTGGTATTTCTGAGATAGTTCTGCTAAGATTTCGTCTTTGTCTGCACCTGTGTCCAAACAAATTACTTCTACAAATGCATCACCGAACAGTTTTTTGAGGTTACGTTCTCTCAACATATGAGCATAAGGATCTAAACTGAGGCTAGTTACTGCTATAAACTTGTAGCCGTGTTGCTCAGATAGTTTCTTAATAAAGTATTGTGCGTCTCTCAGTGGAGGGAGAAAGCCTATTGCGGCACTCTCATTGAACACTTTGACTAGGTTGGAACCTGCCTGGTAAGACATACCGTATCGTTCTCCGATACTGTAAACAAATTGATAACCTTCAACTTTGGTATGTCCGTGGTGTTCTGCCCAAACTGAGAAGCCTTCTTCCCAGTCTAGTACTACCCCGTCTATATCTGTTAAAATTATCTTTTCTTTCTTTACCATTAGCAAGGCTTACATGCTCCAGTATGTTTCTGTTCCTGGATCTGTGCAAGTGCCTATGCTATTGATACCAATAGTATAAGTAGATGTTTTGCCAGTGCCTGGAAGAACTTTAGTTCTAGTAATCATTGGCTCAACATAATCCTCGTATGCAACTACTTCGTGAATATCAGCATCAAAGATGTCTGCATGTTTTTTAGCATACCTTGTTTTTGCCGCTTTAGCCGCCGCCTGTGTTTCAAACTCAGACTTAACGTAAAAAGACTTGGCACCAAAATATGAACCATCTTGTTTGTTTTCTAATATATACATAAAAACTCCTACCTTTTTATTAATTTATACAACTATTATAGCAACTTTTTAGGTTTTGTCAACCTTTTTTGTAGGTGCCAGAACCGCTTAAATACTAGCATTAAAAACAATAAATACTACTATGAAGCAAACTGCACCGTCAATGTCTACTTATCCTGTATTTCCTAACTGGGTATTTGAAGGTAAACTGGAACTAGATAATGAAATGAAGGCAATGATATTGCAACAAGTAGCATCAATGCAGAAAGTAAAACTACACTTTGGTTACATCACTAAGATACAACAAGTTAAGGATAGTGTGTACACACTTAGTCAACTATCTAGTAAGATGTTCTTTGATAATGTAGTAAGTCATTTCCGCTTACCACCAGGATTACAGAACTTAGAAAGTTGTGAGAATCAATTGGTATGCATTGATCAAGGACACAATATACCTGCAAGTGTAAACAGAATGCGTTGGTACCAATGTGTCGTGTTTGTAGAAGGCGACAATGAGTCTAGTAACTTATATTTAGATACATTTGACAGTAAGTTATATGCTACACCAGATCCAGATGTACAAGAGTACACACACTTTA
>MDSV01127571.1_pt1 | contig 27006 bp, 27 predicted proteins | sample 810851 | NCBI WGS metagenome assembly MDSV01 (sample SAMN05326640, study PRJNA326480) | marine metagenome | isolation source: seawater | place: Atlantic Ocean: North East | collected 2012 | reverse complement strand
TTGCAAATGCGTTATAAAAATAAGATATATGTATTGTAAGTTCATTTACATAAAATGTTGAATCTGCAATTGAGTAATTGCCTCTACTGTAAATTTCCTTTAATAGATAACTTCTCAAGCTTTCTCTAATTTCTAAAGTTAATTTTTGAACTATTATTTTTTCAAAATAGAAAAAGGAAAACCTTAAAACAACTATAAGTATCATCAGATAATTCTTATCAAGGATAAATTCTATGACAAAAATATAAATTTCATTTAATTCATTTGTGTCTCTTGACGATAGTAAAAATGAGAAGTACAAAATTATGAATATGTCTAGTAAAACACTTAAATTCGAAAGCACTATTGAAGAAAAGATTTTTAGCTTTTTATTTTTTATGCTACTTTTTCTGGATACATATAATATGTTCTCAATGCTGTTTCTAATATTTTTTAATAGCATAATTAAAGTATATTAAGAATTAATCTGATAAATGTAATTATTTTCATACATTAAGAAAGATAATGGTTTATGAAGTTTAATAAGTATAAAATTTCTCACTATTTTATCTTTATTATTTCAGGAATAAATTATTTTTTAGTAATAATTTTACAAAACCTAATTAGGAATAAAAATAATAATATCCTTCTCTATGGTCACAAACTTGTAGGTAATTTAGAAGTTATTTTCAAAGATAGTAGATTTGCAAAACACGAGATAATGTTTATGACATTGAACTTTAAAGATTATTTAAGATTAAAAAAGATTTATGGAAACAGAGTTCTTACTCCTTTAAATATTGCGCAACTTTATAAAGGTTTGGGCTCGAAGTTGATAATTGCTTCGCATGGTATTTTTTTTCATAAAGCAATCAAAAGATTAGGAATTAAAACAGTTCTTTGTGGACATGCAATAAATGGATCTATACCAAATAATAAAAATAAAACTAAAGAATACTTTCAAATGTTTGATCAGGTTTTGCTTCACTCTGCCTATGATAAAAAAATAGTTGAAAATGAGTTATCAGTTAAAAATTCAAATTTAAACATTACTGGATTCGCAAGAAATCAGATACTGGTTGAAAATTCTCTAAAGAAAAAAGAATTAAAGCATAAAACTAATTTCAGTAACAAAAAAATTATTCTTTATGCGCCAACATCGAATAGAGGAAGCAAAAAATATATGGGCTCAACTTTTTCTATACATAATATTAATTTTTATAAATTTATCAGTAAAGAATTATTTGATTCTGAAATAGTGTTTATCATAAAAACTCATGTTAATGATTCTATTTCAAAAGAAATAACTGAATTTGTGAAAAAGGATAGTCAAATTTACTTCGACAAAGATATAGTAGTTAATTACGATTATGATCTATTGTCTATTAGCGATGTCCTTATTACGGACTTATCAACAATCTACGTTGATTACTTATTACTAGAAAAACCAATTTACTTATTTGACAATCCAGATCCTGACCCTAAAAGAGAGTTATCGAGTATTCTGAAAAATATCAATTTACCAATAATTAAGAATCTAGAAGAACTTAAAAATTTTATTAAACAAGTAAAATCTGAAAAGCTTGAGTTTCAAAATATTAGTAAATTAAAAAATGAGATTTATGGAAGCCAAGATCACCTAGATACAATAGACAAAATTGATGATATATTTTCATCAATTTAATTTAATAAAATTTGTCAGTTGTTTAAAGATATTATTGCAATTCTTGGTGGATTTTCAAGTAAGCCAATGAATCGATTTTCGTCGATTTTTAATATATCCCTTACTCGATTTTTCAGGTTGTATGAGTTTAAAACATTTAAAGATTCACTCACTAAATCATAAGAAGCTATGTAGAGCCTACTATGTTTTAAAGACCCAAATATAAAATCAATAGAGTTTTCATCACTATTTATTATCGAAAGGTCTGATATGCCGTGTTCAACAACCTTATCAAGACCAAAATAATATATAGGCTCTACAAAACCAAATTCTTCATGTGATTTTTTATATCGAACCACATTTCCGGTTTCTTCAAAAACATAATTTATTCCCCATTTAGAGTTGTAATGAAGTCCATATGAGGAAATTGGCCAACCAAAATTGTTTAAATTACTAGTATCAATCAAGTTAATTTCGTCACCCATTCTTGGACCATGTTCGGTTGACAAAAAAAGGTCATCTTTAACTTTTTTTATTCCTTGCGCATTTCTATGACCAAATGACAAAATTTCGTATGTTCCATTATCCTTGTTAATCTTTAAAGTTTTTCCATATTGACTATTCAGATCTTGAGGTAGGCTTCTTTGTCTAAAATCTCCAACAGTAAATATCAAATTTTCTTCATCATAATTATCTATAGCTCCACCTGATTGTGCTGCTGTATATCCTTCACTTGTTCTCTGTATGCAATCATTCAGTGTAAAAAGTTTATTAAACTTGATTTCGACTAAATCAACTTCAGCTTTTAATATACTTAGGGTTGTGCAATCAGATTCAACTTCATCAATATATGAAACGTAAATATGGTTATTATCATAAAAAATATTTCTTACACTTTCCCAACCACCCCAACTAAATCTTTCATCAATTCCATAAAGATATTCATTTTGAACAATATCTTTAAAATTTGTCTGAATTGTATTGAAACCAGATTTTGAATCATTGATCAGGTTTTCGAGGTTCATAAAGAATAGATCTCCTGTTGCTGAAATATATAAAAGATTATTTTCAAATTTTTCAATATAGCCTATTGGCTTCCCGCTTGTTTTGCTGAACTTTACATTTTCACAGCATAAGATAAATTCCTTTATATTAATTTCATCATTAAAAGATATATTTCTAAATTCAAGAATCGATCCAGAGTTATTGTATAGTTCATCTTTATCTTGAAATACATCCAATTCGTTAAAAGAGAAATCTTGAGCAGGAATATTTGATAAATATGATGATTGTCTTGCCTCAAAGTAGTAGCTCTGAATGCTTACTGAAATAAATATTGGTAAAATTAAAAAACCAATTTTTAAAAAATAATTAATCTTTATCCTTGAAACAAGAAAAAATAAAATTGGAAAAATAATAAATAAATATAAGAAATTGCTTCTTGGAAAGTCATTAATTTTAAATAAATAAAATACAAATAAAAATGAAAGAATATTTGTAGAAATATAATTTATTGATAAAAGTTTGTTAAGAAATATTGAAAAAATACTAATAAAGATGGATAGAAATAAAAGACTGTATGAACTATAAAAATAGTTTTCGCTAAAGAACGTAAAGTAATACTCTAAAGTATCTTCAAAGACAAAATAATATCTTCTTGTTAATTTAAAAAACACTTCATAAAACGAAACACTGTATACAAAGTAAACAATGTCTTTCTTTGAAAAAGAATTTACTATGCTAAAAAATTTTTTTTGTATCACTTAGAAATTAGTATATCGTTTTAAAGAAAACACATATAATTGATACATGAATAAAAGTAAGTCTTTAGGAGTAATTGTTCCATTTTTTAACGAGGAAAAATTTTTAAATGAGTCTATAAAAAAACTTTTGAAATTAGATATTATTGATCAGATTATATTAGTAGACGACTGTTCAACAGACATAAGCTATTCTATTGCAGCTGACATAAGCAACAACAATGATAAAGTTACAGTTACAAAAACCACCTCTAATGAAGGAAAAGGTAACGCAGTAAAAGTTGGTCTCGGCTTTATAAGGACAAGCCATGTAATAATCCATGATGCTGATTTAGAATATTTTCCGGAGGATATCCCTGAAATGTATGAAAACATATCTCTTGAAGAAAATAAGTTGATTCTTGGTTCAAGAACTATTGGTTCAAAGGAAAGAAAAAATCTCTATTTTTATACATATTTTGGAAACAAAATTTTAACAGCCATGTTTTCTATTTTGAACAATTACAAAGTTTCAGATATTGCAAGTTGTTATTGGATGGTAAATGTACAAAGCTTAAATGAAATAGGTATATCAGAAAAAGGTTTTGCAATAGAAGTTGAGGTTTTATCAAAATTTATTAAGAATAATATACCCATAATTGAAGTTCCAATTAGATACGAAGGAAGAAGTTACGAAGATGGGAAAAAAATAAAACTTAAAGATGGGGTAAAAATATTTTTGAAAATTTTGAAATACAGCAAATTAAATTTATTTAGTTAGTCTTACTGTTTTTTAGTTATGAATCTAACTTCATACAAAATATAAAAAATACAATATAAAAACAATAATATTGAAAAAAATGGAACCCTAGGAACAATTAAACTGTTGTTATCTTTTACCTGTTCTAATGCATAGATTCTACATTGACTGCTGTTTGGAATTAAGGATCTGTTTTCACCATGGTTGTTTAAAACTTCTTTTTTACTTCCAATACAATCTACTGCATATGAATTGTCATAGGAAGCTCTATCTTTATTAGATCCTAATTTTTTTTCATTACAATCAGATTTTAAATTATTAATATTTCCAGACTTAAACAGAAATTTTAATAAGTCATTTTCATAGATAATGAAATTATTAATTTCACAAAAAGGAGAATATTGATTGGTAACAACTAAATATTCGGAAAAAAGCTGGTCATTTTGTTTTGGATGTCCCGAAATAAAGAAAATACTCAATATATATAAAGCAAGAAACAATAATGTTTTGTAATTTATTTTTTTAAATATCTTTAACCCGATAAATAAAATTGCAACAGACAATAAAAAAGAAAAATAAAATGATTTAAATGTATCACCTTTGATTGGATTGAAATTATTTGATGGGAAACCCAGAGAATTGATATAAAGGATAATGATTCCAATGAATGGAGCAAAAAAGAATTTCCTATTTTTCCTATCTTTTATACCGAAAAAAACAATTGATGAATAGAAAATTATTGAAAAAATAAATGACACCATTTTTCGTACATGATCTAAGCGCCATATAAGAATATCGCTAAGTAGGCCATCATAACTTATTTGTCTTGATTTAATAAATGAATTTTCAATGTTCTTAACAAACAACTCTTTTCTGTTTTTTAAAAAATAGTGATCATCAGAATCGAATAACTGATTAAAGTAGTCTCCAAAAGTATCAAGCAATAAAGGGTTAATGACTGAATCGCTGTGGTAGGTTATTCCTACATCATTAAGCTTAAAGAAGGGAAATCTTATAGCATCATAAAAGTTTGCATTAATTAAAATTCTTGGATCAGCTTTAAAATCATATTCAGGATCATAAGGTCGTTCAAATAAGGTATTTCCAGTAATTGTATAATTTTCAAATTGTAATATTCCCAAAACAGCTAATAAAGAAATAAGGATAATTATAAATTTTTTTAATGTTATCTTTTTAAGTATTTGAAAATACGAAATAATTAAATAGATAATTAACATTCCAGCTACCGACCCTTTCGAGTTAATAATTAAAGATAGAAATGGAATTGCAAATAACAAATTTTGTGTTTTATGATCCAAAATATATTTCTCTATATTTAATAAGACCCAAGGTATAAATGCAAATGCTAATATTTCTGGTTTCATTACAGCTCTTAAGTAAATTGTCTGAGGAAAGTAAACAAGAAATATAAGACTTGCCAATATTGTTTCAGTTTTATAGTTTTTAAATTTTAAAAAAACAAAGAAACCAACAAGCCCTATCAAAAACAATAAAAAATTTATTTCATGAACTGCAGAATTTAAAACAAATTCTGAATTTGAAAAATTTACTGAATCAATTTTTGACAATAATCTTCTAGCAATCAAAAAATAATAAAATACTCCTTGACCGTAATCAATGTCTACATCTATACCTGTAAAATAATTAATGTATCCGTAATACTTTGAATAATCGACATTTCTGCTGGATATAAAATAAGAATTAATCCATGTGTATGAGAAAAAACATGAAATAAACAATAGAAAACCAAGAATTTTTGATTTATTTAGTTTTGGCATATTTTTATATTTTATTGGTAAAAATCAATAAAGTCAGACTTAGAATATATATAATCATATAGATTTTATAACCTAATGACGTATTACAAATGCTAAATATAACGAAAAAAAATTTGCTCTCAATTGTCTTAATTGCTTACTTTCTTATTTACATTTTTTTTGCAAGCTTCGTAACAAACTTAGCTAAAAGTGATCTTGATTATAAAAACTTTAGCACTGAAAATTCGTGTACATATACAATAAATCAAATTAATTTTTATGACTTTGATGAGGCAGACAAGTCATATCAAATATATAAACACCATACAAATTTTATTAAAGATCCTCAAAGTATAAAATGTCTAAATAAAATTCAATTAATAGAAGATGGTTGGCCAGTAATTCGTGTTGAGGTATCGGGCGATAGTTTATTATTTCAAATAATTAAAAACACTGGCTTTATTCTATTGTTTTTATTTTTTGTAAATTTTTTTTCATATAGATACAAATTTTTCTTGATTGTCATTACACTTTTTAATCTCATAACTTATAGAATTTTTAGCATAGATTTTATTTCAGAGGAGTTTAAATTTCTATACAGCTACGAAATCATCTTCTCAGAAATATTAATTACATATCTTATATTTTTAATGCAAACAAATAATGATTATTTAAGAAAAACAATTAACTCATTTCAAGAATTTATAAGTAAATTAGATAATAAGTCAATATTTTTTATTTCAGGACTTATTGGCACTAGAGCAATCTATATTTTTTTTAATTACTCCTATGCTAATAATATTGCTGAATGGCTGATAAATTATAATTTTGGGTTTGTAAGAAGAGGACTTGTTGGTTCTTTTTTATTAACTTTTTTTAATGATCTAAATTTTATTTCATACACGATAATTCCTATATTGATATTCTTTTTACATTTTTTTATAATTTATATCTCCTTAAAAATATTTCAAGAGTCTAACAAAAACATCTATTCCTTCTTTGTATTATTTTCGCCTCTATACATTCTTTACCCAATATTCAATGTTTCAAAGGGAGTAGGCAATAAAGAACTCCTGGGTATTATTTGTTTTCTACTAATTTTACGATCAAGTGTTAAGGAAATAGATCTTAAATACAATTTTTTTATTGTTGTTTTATATGTAGTTAGCATCCTCTCACATGAGGTAAATTTATTTACTGTAGTTTTATTGACAATTTTGTTTTTTTTAAAAAAAATAGAAATTGATTTTAAATTATTGTTAGTACTTATCTCTATATCGATTATTTTTATTGGAGTATATTTTCAATATCCAATTAGTCCAGAAATAACTGATTCATTATGTAACGAAATATACATGGTTGTAGAAAATTTAGATTGCACAAAAGCTTATTACTTGCAACAAGACAGTCTTGGATCGTTCTACTCATCGGTGAATAGAATTTTTGAAGACAGTAATTATCTGTTTGTTTTTGGTGTTTATTTTGTAATTGCGTTAATCCCTTTTTTATTTAGTGGTTGGTTAAAAGAAAACATAAAGTTATTTACTTTTTCACTCTTTGCTATATTGCCTTTATTTTTTATAGCAATAGATTGGGGAAGATGGCTTCATATAATTTTTGTTGCAATAAGTTCAATTTATTTTATTAGTAATTCGAATTCATTCGAAAAGAGTCTAAATATAGGCAGTGCGATATTACTAATACTATATACAACTTTATGGAGAGTCCCTCAATGCTGTGTTGAGGAAATAAACATAGTCTATCTTTTGAGATTCAATAAATTTAATTATTTAATCTACTTATTTTTAATTTATACTTTTATATCAAGAAAAAAAGAAAATGTAAATAAGATTAATGAATTCATTAAATTCTGATTACAAATTGTATTTTAAAATACTTAGGCCGTGGCAGTGGGCCAAAAATACTTTAATAATTATTCCAATTGTTTTATCTAATTCATTTGATCTTGACAAGTTTTTAGATTCTATAGGCTTATTCTTTTTATTTTCTTTTTACGTTTCTGGAAATTATATTCTAAATGATCTAAATGACATAGATTTAGATAGAAATCATCCTGAAAAAAAATATAGACCAATAGCTTCCGGGGAAGTAAGTGAAAAAATAGCAAAAAGAATCGCTTATTTTCTTTTTGCTAGTTCGTTATTAATTACTTATATAAATTATGAAATTGAAATTGTGTATTTATATTTAATATATTTACTTATAGCTGTGGTTTACACAAAAAATTTAAAATTTATAAATTTTATTGATTCGATTGCTATCTCTACTCTTTTTTTGATAAGACTGACAATAGGAGGAATTGTTGTAAATCTTGATATAACAATATTTCTGTATATTTTTACTTTTTTTATTTCTATGTTCATCGTATATTTGAAAAAAAATTCAATTTTGCATAAAAAGTTCATAGATGATAACTTGTTTCATAAAAAATTAATTGACCAAAACAATAAATTAAATTTCAACTATATATTAATAATGTTGGGCATTGCAACAAATCTATCATTAATACTCTGGAGCATAAATCTGACAAAAGATTTTTCGAATTATAAAATAATTGCTTTAATTGCTTACAACGCAATTTTTGTATACATAATATTTCGATTGATAAATAATTCAAAGAAAGCAGAGCTTGAAGATTTTGTTTTTGGACTTTTCAAAGATAAAGTATTAATAGGATTATTGGTAGCAATATTAATTTTATTTATATATTTCTATTTTTAATTAATTTAGCCTTCAGAACGATTGGAATTAAGAATGCAAAAAGATATAATTTTAATGGGGTCTTCTTCTGAACTTGCAAAAGAATTCTTTAAGATAATTAATGAAATTGAGACATTTAAAGTTCATACGATTTCGTCTAAAAAAAGATCAAATCCTGACTTACTAGTAAATGAATATATTGAAGACATAGATTCAATTTCTGAGTATGTACATACATTTGAAAACCCATATATTGTTTTCTTTAATGGGTATTTAAGAGAAAATAGACCAAGCTATATTCCAAGTATCGAAGAAATATTTGATACATTCAAAATCAATTTTCTGATACCTTCTTTGATTACAAAAAATGTTGTCAGGAAAAATAAAAATGCAAAATTTATTTTTATATCAACAATTGCTGCAATAAAATCTCGAAAAAAAAACTACATTTACGGAATCTCGAAATCACTTACAGAAAAATATATCAAAAATAGTGGTTTTAATTTTTTGATTTTAAGATTTGGAAAAATTAAAACAGAAATGTCGGAAAGTCATAATAACCCACCTTTCACATTAGATAAGTTTGAAGCAGGGATGCTTATTCACAAACATATTGAAAGTAATGGTATCGTATATCCAACAATTGGTCTGAAGGTTTCTGCTATGTTTATTAAATTATTGCCATTGAATATATTAGATTATATTGAAAAAAATATTAAAAAATAATAAATATAAAGTTAGATAAGAAATTTTCTATACTTTATTTGATGGAAGAAAAAATATGGGGATTTACCCAAGAAGTCTTTAAAAATTCAATATTTGAAGTTCACAGATTGGAATACAAGGAAGGATTCCATTGTTCTGAGCATGTACACAAGAATAAATATAATGCATTTTATGTAGAGTCTGGAAAGCTACTAGTAAGAGTTTGGGACAAAAAAGATGATAATGACTATTCAGAGATTACATTAGAAGTAGGTGGCTTTTATAAAGTTGAACCTGGATTTTATCATCAATTTCAGGGATTAAAAGATGGTGTTGCATACGAATTTTATTGGTCAGAGTTCAATTCGGATGACATTGATAGAAGATCTAACGGGGGGAAATCAAGCTAATAATGAAAATTATTGCAGGTCCGTGCCAATATGAAAATATCGAAATATCTTTAGAAATTGCTGAAACATGCAGAGATATTTGTAAGAATTATTCGATAGATTATATTTTTAAAGCAAGTTTTGATAAGGCAAATCGAACCTCAGTTTCTGGGAAAAGAGGTGTAGGTTTAGAAGAATGTATTGATGGTTTTAAAATTATCAGAGACCAATTAGATATAAAAACTACAACTGATATTCATGAAACCTATCAAGCTGAATTGGTCAAAGAACAGGTAGACATAATTCAAATTCCTGCATTTTTGAGTAGACAGACTGATTTAATACGGTCAGCTATAGATGCCGGAAAAATAATCAATATCAAAAAAGGCCAATTCATGGCGCCTTGGGACATTAATGGAATCTTAAGTAAATGTTCTGATGCAAAGGAAGTATGGATTACAGAAAGAGGGGTTTCATTCGGCTATAACAATTTGGTTGTAGATTTCACCGGCATGGAGTACATGATGAAAAATTTTGATGTACCTATAGTTTTTGATGTTACTCACTCAGTTCAGAAGCCAAGCTTGGAAGAAGATTCAAGTGGAGGCGACAGAGACTTGGTACCGGGTCTAGCAAGAGCTGCTAGTGCAATGGGTGTTGATAACTTTTTCTTTGAAGTTCATCCAAATCCAAATGAATCTCCTAGTGATGGACCTAATTCTATATATCTCTCTAAATTTGAAGAGCTTGTTGATCAGATTGTAGAATTTAATTTTAATATAAAAGAAAATGAAAATTAATTCAGTTGGATTAATTCCATGCAGACTAGATAGCCAAAGATTAAAAAATAAACTTACAAAAAAAATTTCAGGTTATCCACTTTTTGCTCATACTTACTTTCAATCAGTTAATTCAAAATTAGATGAAGTATATGTATGCTCTGGTGATAAAGAGATTATTGATTGGTGTGAAAAATTAAAAATTAATTATATTAAAACTATTGAAAATCACTCTAATGGCACTGAAAGATGTGCCGAAGCCGGCAAACTTCTAAAACTTAGAGGCAATGACATAATAGTGAATATACAAGGTGACGAGCCATTAATAAAAGGTAGTAACATAAATTTACTCATTAATAAACTTAAAAAAAATATAGATGCTAAAGTTACAACGCTTCATCAAGATATGGCATCCAGTGGAGACTTAAATTCTACAAAATTAGTTTTTTCTTCAAAAAACAAAGTGATGTATATAAGTAGAGCTGATATTCCTTATTCAAGAAATGGAAAAAATAAATCAATTCATATTGGAGTATTTTGTTTTGAATTTAGTACATTAAAAAAAATAATTAAATTCAAACCTTCTTCTGTTGAGAAAAAGGAAAATATCGAGTTAATAAGATGCTTGGAAAATGATATAAATGTTTATAGCTTTCCTGTTGAAAATAAACTTATAGGCGTTGATACAGTGGATGAATTTAGAGAAGTCAGATCTCTCTTAGAGCAAGATTTAAATTACACAAACTCAATAATGAAATATTACCTTGCAAATCAATGATTTACTGCTTTGACATAGACGGAACAATCTGCAGCCAAGAAGTTGATTATTCAGATGCAAAACCTTATTTTGATAGGATAAAAGAAGTAAACACATTATACGATCAAGGTAATGAAATTGTGTTTTTCACTGCTAGAGGTTTTAAAACAGGAATTGATTGGAAAAAAATTACAGAGTCTCAGTTTGAAGAATGGGGTGTAAAGTACCATAGGTTGGAGTTTGGAAAACCAAATGCAGATATTTACATCGATGACAAAAGTAAAGATGTTTTTGGATGGTTTATCAAAGAATAATTAGATATATTTTTACAATTCTAAAAATTTAACATTAATTTTTAGAATTGTATTTAGATTTAAAAAACTTAATTTTAGCTAGGTTCACTAAATCTCTAAGCCTCGTTTTTCTGTAAAAAAAGAGAACGAATATATTTAAAAATAAAAATCCAAATTTATTTTCAGAATTACTTATATCTTTTAATAAATCTTTTGTATATTTGTAAGAATTTGTTTCACTAGTAAGGGAATTCTCATCGTTTTGAGAAGAGCTTTGAATCATTACTTGAATTGTGTTATTGAATTTTATAATTTTATAATCTGATAAATAAACTAGTCTCTGAATACTTTTTTCGGTAAAGTGAGAAATGTGAGCTATGTGAAAAAAGTTTTGTAAATTTTTTCCGTATGCACCATTTTTAACTGATTCCAATGAAGGTACTTCAATATAAATTGATCCATTTTCAACAAGTAAACTTCTTAGTTTTTCAAGAAAATCTATTGGATTATTTAAATGCTCCAACACATGGCAAACAATAATTAGATCATACTTTTGTTCACTTTCAAAGCCCTCAATTGTAGAGTTTATTAAACTGAGGCCATTTTCTTTCCCAAAATCTAAATATCTTTGATCCAAATCAATACCTAATACTTGAGAATTATATTTATCATGAAAGTATTTGAGTATCCCCCCAGGGCCACAACCAACTTCTAATATATTTTTTTTGCTGGTATCACCAATAAAGTTATCAATTTTCTTTGCAGCCTTAAAATACTGACCTAAAAATAATTCTTGAGGTGATCCTGTTTTATATATATCTCTATAGTGACTTTCATAAAATATATTTAAACTTTCAGCATTTAAATAGCTTGTTTGCTGAACATGGCCACAATCTAAACATACCCCAGTTGGGTAGAACAGACCATACCTGTCTCTATTTGAAATTAATTCAAAATTTCTTGTTTTACATAAAAAACATGAAAGATCGTTGCTCTCTTGTTCAATATCTATTAAACCCAGGAATTCTTTGAGTGAGACGTCAGTTTTTTTATCAACATAAATGCTTTTATTTAAAATCATGTTTTCATTTTAAGGCAAATATAATCATTACTCATTTATTTACTCTTTTCCAAAAACCAGAAGAAAATTTTGAATCAATATATTTCCTAAAATTATTCACTCCTTCATAACTCTCTTGAAACTCTTTAGGGTTTATGAATGCGTCTTTAGCCGGATAAATTCTCCCATTATTTTCAAAAATAACTTTATTCAATTCACCAAACAATTTCTTGGTTTTCTCCCCTTTATTTGGAAAATCTAGAGAAAGAGTTACCCCTTCAAAAGGAAAAGAATTTAATCCTATGGATTTTACATTACCAAAGTTTTTTAAAACTCCTAATGCCGGCACTTGATTGTTTTTATTAATGATTTCTAATACTTTTTCAATTGTTTGAGGTCCATTTTTTTTTGGTACAACAAATTGATATTGGAAAAAACCTTTTTTGCCATATGCCTTATTCCAATTATTTACTATATCAAGCGGGAAGAAGAATTTTTTATAATGTTGGATAGAATTTTTAGAGGTCTTATTTAAGAAATAATATAATTGATTTAGAATTTTTAAGGAAAAATTGTTTACAAGCGAGAAAGGAGGTGTAAATGGAAAAGTAATATTTATATTTTCAAAATATTCTTTTCTTTCAAAGTTCTCTTTGTGATTGCCTGCTAAGTAAACTCCCCTTAAAGATTCATTTTTATTATAAAAACAATCGACCCAGCTGACTGTGTAGTCGAACTCTTTTTCACAATTATTATTTATTTCCCAATATTCATCTAATGATTGAAATTTAAACGTTGTTACATCGACATATGAGCTTGAAATTTTTTTTAAATAAATTTCTGCACTTATAATTATTCCTGTTAACCCTAAACCGGCAACAGTAGCAGATAAATAGTCTCTATTCTCTTCTTCATTGCAATTTAAAATAGTTCCGTCAGATCTAAGAAGTCTTATACTTTTTACGTAATTCCCAAATGTTCCAACTTTATGATGATTCTTTCCATGAATGTCGTTCGCTATAGCTCCCCCTATTGTGACATTTCTGGTTCCTGGTACGACTGGCAAAAACCAACCTTTAGGGACTATAAAATTTAATATATCTTTAATGCTTAGACCAGATTCACAATTTAAAATTCCATTTTTTTCATCCAGTGAGATAATTTCATTGTGCTTAATCATTGATATTGTGGTTCCATTATCATTTAAACCAACGTCACCATAACTTCTTCCTAGTCCTGTAGGCAGGTAATCCTGCTCATCAAACGATAACTCTTTACTGTAATTGATATTTCTTTGTTTTTTGACCTTCGGGTTGTTTCCCCAGGATTTATTTGTGCTCACATATTATATTTTACTTCATTTATCATGAGCTCCATAAATTTTATTAACATATACTTTATGAAAAAGATACTCATTATATGTCCAGCTTATAATGAAGCAACAAAGCTTCCGAAGCTACTCAATGAATTTAAAAAAACAGATTATTTTAATAATTTATTTATCATCAATTCTGGATCTACTGACGAGACTGAAAGCATTTTAACAAAAAATAATATCTCACATATATCCTTACCAATTAATAAAGGTGGAGGCTATGCGATAGTTCAGGGCATAAATTACGCAATTAAAAATGAGTTCGAAATCTGTTGTGTAATAGCTGGAAATGGCAAAATGGACCCTGCAGAGATTGATAAATTTTTAACTAAGATTGAGTTCGAAGGTTACGATTTTGTACAAGGTAGTAGATATCTAGGTCATGGAAAAAATTATTTACCGACTTTTAGGAAAATTATGATACCTTTTGTGACTAAATTATACAGTAAAATTTTTAGGATTGAGTTTACAGATGCAACATGCGGATTTAGAGCCTTTAAAACTGACCTTATCAAACGTGCTACTTTTGATATAAATTCTAGACTTTTGCACACATATGCTTTTGAACCATATTTTTTCTCAAATGTTATGTTGGATAAAGATATTAAAAAAACAGAAGTTTCTGTAAAAATGAGATACACAAAGGGTGAGAAGAGATATACAAAAATTCGACCACTACTAGACTACCCAGCCCTATTTTTACCATATTTTATTGCATATCTTTTTCCAAAGAAATTTAGTTGATTAGGTAACTTGAACCATAAATAAATGTTGGAATCAACAAGATAAACAATATAGATAATGTAATTAAGGCGTAGTAATAATTTTTAGCATTTTTGATTTTGTAAATAAAATAAGCTCCGAAAAACGGCAATAAGTTTGTAATCTGGAGCATGTAATTTGCATTTATTGAAGGCAAATAAAGATACATCCAAATAACATAAAAGATAAAAGTGCTTACAAAATTAAAAATAATTAAATTAAAAAATAAAATCTGTAAATTATTGTTAGTCTTTCTTTTATTTTCTCTATAGAACTTAACAATCCCAGATATAAATAACACAATAAAAGACAAGCCTAGGATATTTACAAAACCTAGATAACTCTCAAAAGTTTCATTTCTTTCAAGGTATCTTAAATGTGTATACGAGAAATAGCCATTCGGATCGCCCCAAATTGTAGATAAAAAAGTAGGAAGAATGCTTTCTCCATGAATATATTCATCATATTGTGAATTTGCAATTGTAGGATTTGTAAAATAACCCTCTGAAAAACCTAAGTTAGTATAGAAAGATATAGGATATTTATTTACATTGATTTCATAAGAATCTCCATTCCATGCAGCAATAGAGTTTTCTTTATTTTGAAGACTTAAATAAAATGGTGATGCAATCAACAGACTTATCAATCCGGAGGCGAAAAAACCAAAAAACATTCTTCTTTTATTTTCTTTAGAGGTTCTATTGGTTAGCCAGAACATAAAAACTGTAGGTAGAAAAAAGAAAGCCCACTGTCGGCTTAATAACATTAGGCCTAAAAGTAATCCGAGATAAAGATATTGAAAATAGTTAATTTTTGAACTTTGTGCAAACGTTAATAATAACAAGAATACAAGACTTGAAAAAAACATAATATAAGTTTCACCTCTGAAAGAAGAAAACATTTGATAATTCACACTTACAGATAAAGTCAAAATAAAAAGTGGTATAAAAAATTTTAAATGGTTTTTAAATAATTTTTTCGAAATAAGAAATAATGAAATTAAATAAATAATAAACAAGAATAATAAAAAAACTTGTCCTAAATTATCATAGAAATTAAGACAGTCTGTCTTGTAGTCTTCTGATGTAATTGTGTTTCTGCATAAAACAATGCTTAAAGCAGGAAACAAATATGCAATTGGTGGAGAGAAATATTCATAGGTATCTACCATTGAAGGTAGTTTTAGCTCATCAGGAAGGTAAATAGAAAGAAAATAGATGTATTCATTATGAGCATCTCCATCAGGAGCTTGGTAGCTGTAATAAGAAAATATGTTGTATAGAAAAATAATTAATGAAATTACTCCAAAAAAAATAAGGTAATATTTTGATATTTTTTTAAAATCTTTGTTCATTTAATAATTTTTATTTACCTTGATAAATTACATTAATTATTATACAAGTTTAGAAATCAGTTATTACCACTATATTTTTAATCGAATGCATAGAATTCAATTTATTCCTTTAAAATATCAATAGTGATTAGAAACTTATCAAAAATAAACAACATTTGGATTTATTTAATAATTTCCATTTCTGTTTTTTTGACTCAATTTTCATACATTGAATTTGAAGTTATTGATTGGGATGAAAGTACTTATTTACTCATTTCAAAATATTTATCAGAAGGATCAATATTGTATGTTGATTATTGGGAAGCAAAGCCGCCAGTATTTTTTATTTACATTGCATTAATTTTTAAACTTTTTGGTTCGACTCTTTTAGTTGGAAGATTAGCGGGCGATTTTTGCATACTGCTTTCAACAATATTTACGTATAAAATTTTAGAGAAAAATTATTCTAAATTAATTAGTTTAAGCAGTGCCTTATTTTTAATCTATTTGTTCAGCTACGAAGCTTCCCAGCCGACAATGACAGAACATTTAGGAATTTTATTTATTGTTATTGGAGCTTACATTGTTCTAAGAGAAAAAAAGGAGTTGAACTATTTTGCTTTAGGAGTTCTTTTTTCTTTAGCTTTTAATACAAGAAATAACCTTGCATTTGCATGTGTAGCAATATTTGCTTTTTTAATAATTGAAAAAAGAATTGATCTTAAGAAGATTTATAAACTAACGCTTGGTTTTATTACTCCAATCTTTATCATTTCAATATATTTCATAATCAACGATAGTTTAAGACATTATCTCTATATGCTTTGGGAGTTCCCTCTTCAATCCACTGACTCCTATCGAATGAATTTAAATGAGTTTGCTAACGCATTTTTGAATAAATTAAATCTTGATCAAACTGTATCTATTGAGCTAATTATTTTTCTCGCTCTTTCATCAGTTTTAATTTATTTAGTAAAAAACTTTTCTCAACTTAAAAAATCTAGAGAAGTTTTTTTGAGTATATTAATTTTGTTTTTTTTAACTATTTCAATAATTTTTGGTGGGAGGTTATTTAATCACTACTTGATACAATTATTTCCATTTTTATCAATACTATTTGCAAGTGGACTACATCTTCTTAGAAATTTAAACTATACATCAACTATTGCTTTGGGTTTGACTATTTTAATTAATATTAATCTTATATTTATAGGGCTAAATAATGCCATCAACTATCAGGAGATTAATTCAAATTACGAATTAAGAAATGTTTCTAATTTTATAAATGCTGAGGGGATTAAGAATAGGGAGATCCTCGTTTTAGAGAATCATATAATTTACCTATACAGTGATTCAATTGTTCCATTTAAAGTTGTACATCCTAGTAATTTACCTAACACAGAAAGGTTTAAAGATATTTTGGATTCACTTACCAAATTAGATTTAACATTTAAAGACGAATTCCAAACTTTTGTCAGCAATAAACCAATATATATTTTTTGCGAAAACTACTGTTATAGTCATATCAGTATGGACTTTTATAAAGAGCACTATTCTTTAGTTTTTGATCAAAACAATTATAAAATATTTAGATTGACTACAAAATGAAGACACTGTCAATAATTATTCCCCTTTACAATAAAGAAAAAGGGATTTCGAACACCTTAAATTTAATTGAAAAAAAATGTTCAGAAATAAATATTTCATATGAAATTCTCATCATCGAGAATGAAAGCACTGACAATTCATTTAACATTGCTAAAAATTACATTAAAAACAACAAAAAAGTATCACTTTTTCAATCTAAGAAAGGTCTTGGAAATGCCCTCAAGGAGGGAGTATCTATTGCAAAAAATGATTATGTAGCATTTATACCTGCAGATTTTACATTTGGACAATCAGAGCTAGAGTATTTTAGTCGTGAAAATTCTCAATTAGATAAATACACGATTGGATCAAGAGCATTGGAGAATTCTTTTTCTGAATCTAGCTTCGATAGAAAAATAATTACAGTTGGGTTTAATTTATTGAAAAAAATAATTTTAAATCTGAATGTAAAAGATAGTATGGGAACTTTTATCATTGAAACGAATTTAGCAAAGAGGTTATGTGCAGAATCTTTTGCGGATCAATTTTTTATTACTACTGAAATGATTTTTAGAGCAATTAAAGAAGGGGTAAAAATTAAAGAGATACCAATCATCAATAGAGTAGATGATACCAACCAAACAACGGTAAGATATTTTTATGATTCATTTGATGCCTTTATTGACTTATTAAGATTAAGAAAATTAGAGGGTAGATTAAAATAATAATTTAATTAAAGACTAAATTTATTTAAAAATCTATTTGTTTTTCTTATCTAGAAAATCAGTAATATCAATAATCTCATTGAAGCCATAATTAATCTCACCCAATTGCGTTCCGTATGAAGCATAAAAAGATTTTGTTGATAATTGTTCATAATATTCATAATCGCCCAAGCAATTGAATAGGGACCTAAAGGTATTTACTCCAAAATAAATTAAGTCATCATATTCACTACATGAAGTTTCAATTCCATAAACAGCTCCAAAAGTTTTGTATTTATTGTTTATATCATCATTTGTTAGATCTGAATATGTATCAACTGGATTTTTATACCTTGGGCCATGATCTGATTGAGCAATAACGATAGTTTCTGTATTTATATTTTCCTTAAGAAAAATAAGTTCTCTTACATTACATATATTTGCATCGATATACTCTTTTTGATTGTAAATTGCAGGTTCAAATTTTGTATTTTCTAAGTTTTCGCAATCTTCGTTAAGTCTAAATGGTTTATGGGAGTTATTATTATGAATCATTACGAAATTAGGTTTTAAAGGATCATCATTTCTTTCTATGTTTTCAACTATTTGTTGAAAAGTAATTTCTTTACAATCAGGACTACAGTCTATTCTTAGGATTTTATTTATGTTTTTATACAAATCTGGCATTGAGCTTCTGTTATTTACCAATATGGAATAAGGAGTATTAATTAGGAGATTGTATAAAAAGCCATCATTTACCTTGAAGTTTATACAGTGATGCCGACTATTATCACATGGAAAATTTTCTCCAACTATGAACAATTCATAATTATTTTTTTCAAATGTTGTATAAACTAATGAATCAACTGATAAATAAGTTTGAACTATTTGACTTCTTTTGCTGAATGGAACTTCACCCTCTGGAAAAAGATATTCAAGATTTAATATGCTAGACATGCTTAATCTTGTTTGGCCATAGAGTGACGTACTGTTTTCGTAAATATAATAATTATTATCAATTAATTTAGAGTTGATTTTGGAGGTATCAAAATTGTAATATTCATTCAACACATCAAAATTTGCCATGTTATCGAATATTATGAAGAAAACATCAGGAAGTTTCTTAAAATCAACAACACTTTCAGATGTTGTAAATTCGAGATTTGAACGAGACTTTAAAAATTCGGAAAAGAAATAATAGGAAGATGTGAATATAGATAAAACAACAAATACGTTCAACAGGACCTGGAATACATTTTTTTGATAAAACTTTATAAAAACAATAGTTAAAAATATGAAATTTATGACATAAAAATAAAATGCATAATTGTTTATTCTTGTTAAAAATGGTGGAAAATTGCTAAAAGCAAAGTTAGTTATACTGAAATAATTAAAAAATAAGAAAACCCAAATTAAGTAATATTTTGATAATTTACTGTTTCTTTTTTGCTCAAAAATTTTTAAAAAGACTCCAAATATAAATATACCAATTGTGAGGAGAGTTAAATAAATCAATTCATTCCGCGATAAAATATAATAATTTTTTACAAATAAATTAAGAAATGGCAAAACTGGCAAAAAAAGATAAATGTGAAAAATTTTTTTTAATGAATCATTAGTGTTCATTTAATATTTTAATTTTCTTTTTTTATAAGCTTTTTTATTTTATTCATCCATGACAGAGCAAAAATTTTTAGATTACGAAAATATATACCAGCCGTGATTCCTGCAGCTAATAATGCCTGATACAAATAAGAACCTGTTCCGGGATCTAAATAATGTATATTTTCACTGAAAATAATCATAAAGCTACATTAATAGGTTTAAATGATTTAGTCTGTAAGATAATATTTTTTTGCTTCACTTAATATTTCATTTATTATTTTTTCCTCAACAAAAAACAAAAAGTTTTCAGATCTTGAATTATTTAAAGCCTCTTCAGTAATGATCCCGACATCGAGTTCTTTTAATTGTGTTTTATAAATTTTTGATAATTCGAGTTGCTTTATAAGTTCTACAGCCAAATTTATGTAACTACCAAAGTCTAGATTTGAAATATTATTTTTGTAATATTCAAAAGTTGTAACGACAGAAAAGGCACAAGCAAGGCCATGTGGCAGACCATAGTAGTTGGTCAATGGGTATGAAATTGAGTGATTCAATGAAGTTCTTGATATATTTATTGCTTTTCCAGATAAATTAGAGGCATGTAAAATTTTTTTTCTTAATTCAATATTTTCTAAATCTTCTAATAAAAAAACTAGGTTTTTAGAAATTAAACTTATAGCCTTCTTTGAAAGATCTATTGATTGGTTGGTTGAGTTTTTATTTAATAAGCTGTCTATTGCATGACATAATGCATCAAGAGTTGTGGTTAATGTTAGGTCGTAAGTTAAGCTTTTTGAAAATTCTGGCACCAAATAGACTAAATCAGGAATTAGATGTTCATTTTCATATGAAAATTTTTGTTTTGTTTTTTCTGACCAAATAGTAGCAAATTTTGTGCTTTCCGCCCCACTCCCTGAAGTAGTAGGCACAGCAATTGAATATATAAAATCTTCAGAACTTCTCTCTTTAATACTTGACACATTATTTAGTTTTTCTTCAGGAATATTGCATGTTGCAAAAATTTTTCCAATATCTAATACACTTCCCCCACCAATCGATAAAACAAGATCAATATTTGAATTGCTAAAATTTTTAAATATTTCATCTATTTCTTCCAAATCTGGGTATTTGTTTACCTGATAAATTAAGTGTTGGCATTTATACTCATTGATTATCTTTATAAATGAATCTTGATAGCCTCTTTTTTGGTTTCCGCGAGATGTAATTATCAAAATATTTTTAAACTTTTCATCATTTAATAAATTCGAAAAGCTTTCTTTGTACTCGCTGTCAATAATTAGTTGATTACTCATTAATTTTATCTATGAAGTTATTTTTGTTTTCTAGGGGAGTTTTATCGGGCCTCATTAAATTTTTGTCTGATGAGTTTTGAACTCTTATTTCAATCAATGCAGGTTTGTCACATTTCTCAATATCTATATCTTCTAATTCTTCTAGTTTGTTTACAATAAATACTTCTTTATACCCAAGAGAATTAAATAATTTTTTACTGTCTAAAGAATTATAGATCGTAGGTTGTCCCCCTACAGATTCATGTGCGGCATTATTAAAAATAATATGTATAAAATTTTTATTTCCATTATTGCCTAAAATTCCAAGATTTCCCATATGCATAAGTATTGATCCATCTCCATCAAGACAAACTATAGTTTTAGTAGAAATTTCGTTAAGCATCCCCGCTGTTATTGCAGAAGCATGTCCCATTCCTCCGACTACATATAAGTCATCATTTTTTTGTTTAGAATTTAGTCGTAGTTCGTAAAGCTCTCTTGAAAGCTTTCCAGTTGTAGAAACAAATAATGTTTCGGAAGAAAACTTATTAACAATTGTCGATAATGCATCTTTTCTTTTCGGTAAATGATCAGACTTATCAAAAAGCCTATCGTCTTTTGTAAAAGTACCTTTTTTTACTACTAATGCCAGAGGTTCTAATTTTTTTAAAGATAATTTTATTTCTTCAAGAATTTCTTCAAGATCAGAATCAGAGTCAATTACTAAATATTGTATTTCAAGTAATTCCAATAGACCAATTGTTATTTCTCCTTGAAAATTATGTTGGGGTTCGTCAAGTACACCTGGCTCACCCCTCCATCCGATTAGTAAAATAAAAGGAATATCGTATATGTTTTTATGTAATAAAGAGGCATATGGGTTAATAAAATTTCCCAATCCTGAATTCTGCATGTAAATTAAAGGGACTTTCCCAGTGGCTAAATTATATCCCATGCAAATTCCGAGTGCGCTTCCTTCATTAGTTGAAATAATATGGTTTTCATCTTTAAAATCAAAGTGAAGACTTTTACTAAATTCAGACATTAAAGAATCGGGCACGCCAGAAAAAAAATTAATATCCAATTTCTTTAAATTTTTAATAAATTGTTTCGCATCTATCATGATCAATAATTTAGTCAGTAGGAATAAAGTTAATAATGTCTTTAATACTCATTAAGTTGTCTTCAATTTCTTTTGTTCTTCCATTTTCAAGAATTGCTTTTGCTGTCACTAACATAGAAGGATATGCACTTCTTAATAAATGATTTGCATAGATTACAATATCGACACCTAATTCTTTAAATTCATTCAAACTTACATGATTATAAGTCGTTGGAACTACAACAATCGGTAAATTACTATTCTTTTTAAATGATTTAACAAATTCAAAAATCTGCTCTTCTGATTTTTCTTTACTGTGAATTAATACTCCACCTGCACCAGCTTCTGTAAATTTTTCAGCTCTGTTTAGTGCATCACTTAGACCTTTATTCAGAATAAGGCTTTCAATTCTAGCAATAATCAAGAAATCATCAGTTTTTCTAGAATTGTTTCCAACTTTAATTTTTTCAGAAAAATTTTCAATTGATTCTTGCTCTTGTGTTACATCTGTGCCAAAAAGAGAATTCTTTTTTAGACCTTTTTTATCCTCAATAACTACAGAAGAAACACCAAGTCTTTCAAGATTTTGAACTGTGTACACAAAGTGTTCAGGTTTTCCACCAGTATCTCCATCATAAATAATAGGTTTGGTGCTTACCTCCATAACTTCATTTAGTGTGTTGATTCGAGATGATGTATCAACTGCTTCAATATCAGGTTTTCCTTTAGCAGTCGAGTCTGTCAAGCTGCTTGCCCACATACCATCAAATTCAATAACTTTTCCAGCATTTTCAACTGTTGTATTTTCAATAACAATTGCTGATAGAGCGTTATGAATATCTAAAAAGGTTAGAGTGTCTTTAACATTGAGAGCATTACGAAGAGATTTTCTTCTATCTTCAGTTGTTATTTTATTTCCAATTTTTTCTTTTATATTTGTCGATGAGATTCCTTCTGTGTATGGCACTTCGATAAGTTCTCCCTCCCATTGCTTTAAAATTTTAATGACGTTTTTTCTTACATTTTTTTGAATACCAGTAGTCCAGTCGTCTCCGTGTACTACATACTTTGGTTTAATTTGATCCAAGTTTTCAGAATAATCTAAAGTCTCTTGCTTAACGATTTTTGAAACATACTTAATACCTTCAATAACTTTAAAACGTTCTTCGTAACTCATTAATGGAATTTTTTTATATGAGGCAATTGCTTGATCAGTCAAAAGACCAACAATTACATCTCCATATGAACTTGCAACTTTAAGAATATTTATATGGCCTGGATGAATGATGTCAGCACTCATTCCAACATATACTTTATGATTTTCCATGATATAACTACTATAATTCGTTTTGCCATAAGAAAGAATAACGCTGATAAAATTATTTTCTTTATAGAAAATTTGAGCCACTTTAGGTTTATTGAAAGTATTTTTGACTATTTTTATAACAATAACTACAAAATAACTGTTATCAGTTTCGAAAATCCCTATGGATTAAGAGATTATAATAATGACAATTTATCGTTGGTCATATTAAAAGATGATAAACAGAAAATAAGAACTCTTAAAAATATAAAAGGTGATCTCTTTATCACAACAACACCAAGTATTGGTACATCAATATTTCCTAAATCTCAAACTATACCCAAAGAAGACCGTCCAAAATATTTATATTTCTTTCATTCACTGGTTAGTCCTAATGAAATGTATGTAAAAAACTCGTTTAAGAATTTTGATTACATTTTTTCACCTTCGAACATAATTACTGAACAACTAAATTTTTTAGTTTCCAATAAAACTGAGATATTTACCACTGGTTATTTGTTGTTTAACAATTTAAATGTGGGCAATAATTCTAAAGATTATGAAGATAAGGTTCTTATTGCACCGACTTGGGGGCAAAAAGGTATTACTCAATTAATGAACAATATAAATAATTTATCAAATTTTATCATTAAACAAAAACTTAAACCCGTGTTTAGACCACACCCTATGACAGATATTAGTAAAATAAGTAATCTAAAAGATATGTCATTAGATCTAGATAAGGATCTAAAAAACCTACATACCTACAAACACTTAATAACAGATTTTTCTGGAATCGCACTTGAGTATTTTTATCTTACAAAAAGGTCTGTTTTGTTTTTAGATGTTTCGAAAAAAATTAAAAGAAAGCTTGGCACAAAAGAAAAGGAATTGAAATTAATCGAAAATGATATGAGAACAATCATAGGGGAAATAATTTCATTAGATAAAATTAATAACTTTAATTCCTTTCCAGAAATTGAAACTCAATCATCATTAAAATTTATAAATGAAATCAATAGTAACGTAAATTCTCTTGAAAGTACTTTGGAAGTTTTAAGGAAAAAAAATTTAATTTAATAACTAAAATCTTCTCAAAAGCCTCAATATTCTTTTAATTTGTGAAATTATAAAATCCAATATTGCCTGAAAGAAGAAATGAAAATAGTTTTGACTCCATCTTTCTGGATGAAACACCATAGCAATTGACGCATTTTTATTTGAACCAATAAAATTTATAATATCATCTGTAGATTTAATATAATCAGGGGTACGTTTGGAACTCATCACATTATCTCGTAAATTTGCGCTAGTCTCCGCCCATGTTCTTCCAGTGTCAGTGAGGTAATAAAGATTTGTGTAGTCTATCGTTATGTAAGCTTCACCCAAAAGATTGAACTGTGAAGTCGTGACATGTTTCCAAATATCTCTATTGTCAAAACTTGATAAAGGACTCCCATGCATAGTCGCAGTATCAACTTTTACAATTTTTCTTAAAAGTCCTAAATTTTTATTGAATAATTCGATTGCCTGATCAATATTTCCTTCGACTATAGATAAGTCTTCATAATGATAACCAATTTCATGTCCAAGGTTTGAAATTTTTGTAATGTATCTCTCTTCTAACTTATTTTTTAAAACTCTAAAATTAAATGTTCCTTTGATATTTAGCTCTGAAGCAATTTCAGCAATTTTAACTGATTGATTAGGGTTTCTGTCAACATCATGGCGAAGAATAATTCCATTTTTTGGTTGTTTTGTAATCCAATCTTTAATTGTAAATACTGGAATATTTGAATTTTTCAAATATATAAGAAAATCTTTATACTTTCTGGTTGTGAAATCTAACTTCATAGAATATTTTATCCTTTTTTTATCTTCAATATCATATAATTTTAATCTACTGTTTTCCACAAATGTAAACATGCAATTGTTTTGTAAGGAGACCATTTTTCTGCGTATTTGTCATATTTTTCCCATTCACTTTCATGCTTTACAAATCCATAATTATTCATTGCTTGTCTTAATCCAGCATCTTTAGACGAAAATACATTTAATTTTCCAATACAAAATATTTCAAACATATTCACAGACCATGGCCCAATGCCAAAAATAGATAGTAATTTTTTATTCAGAACTTCATCAGTTAATTCTGTTAAATCATCAATGTCTTTACTTAGGTAAAGGTCTGAAATCTCTTTTATAGTTCTTGCTTTGTTAGTACTTAATCCAAGTTCCTTGATTTGAGATACTGTGAGTGTTTCGAAGTAATTTTCGTTTAAATAATCACAATTAAAAGAAGATTTTATTTTTTGAAAAATTGAATTTGCTGCAGAAGTAGAGATGAATTGTGCAATTACTATTCCAACAAGTGTATCAAATTGATATTTTTTGTTAGGTTTGAAAATAATATGACCATTTTTAATAATTAATTCTTTTAATTTTGTATCTTTTTTACTTAAGTAAATTTCTTTTTGTGAAAATTTCAATTTTGAATAAAACCTAAAGAATTTTAAAAAATCTCAAAATACGTACAACAAAATATAAGATTAAGAAAAAAACAACTATAGCAAGGATGGCATCTGTAGGGCTAGTGCCTTTAGGAATATATGTAATGACGCTTACTATGAAGACCGCACTCCAACCAAATATTGGAATTATTGCCTTGTTTCTTTCTTTTATATCTTTGGTCTCTAGGAATTTGCTGATATATTTTCCAATAAGATTTGCTAAAAATGCAAACAATCTATCTCCTTTTACCTTAAGTAATATATCAGATAGAGTCTAGTCGAAATACTTTAACCTAATAACCCGTTTCTCTTAAAAGCCAATTTTCATTGTAAGGTGTAAGATTTATTTCAAAAATTTCCGTTAGTATAGCCCATGATTCAAATGCATCTATATCAAATTCGATATAATCTGATGGATAATTTCCGTCGTAATAAAATCTAAAGCAAACTTCCCTACTATCCCAAATTTCTAAGGCTTCAAGTTCTAACTCATAAGTTGTCAAAACATTGTTGTAAAGAGCAGTGTAATCGATATTATTTTGAGACGTTATATTATTAAATTGAGCATATAAACCCTCTGTTTCTTCAAGATTTTGGTTCCAATCATCTATTGCCGAACCACACCAAACAAAATTCAGAAACAAATTTCCAATAATAAATATTCCTATAAAAATTCTAAGGTAATACCACACAATCAGAGTATATAAATTTTTAGTAGATTTTGGATTAAATTTTTAATTAACTTATATTGTGGCCAGAGGCAGAATCGAACTGCCGACCCCTTGTTTTTCAGACAAGTGCTCTACC
>MDSV01098506.1_pt1 | contig 27006 bp, 23 predicted proteins | sample 810851 | NCBI WGS metagenome assembly MDSV01 (sample SAMN05326640, study PRJNA326480) | marine metagenome | isolation source: seawater | place: Atlantic Ocean: North East | collected 2012 | reverse complement strand
ATAAGCACACCTGAAATTACAGCGATCTGTAACCGATATTCTAAGATCTCTAACTGGTCTTTTTAATTGATCTTTTATTTCTTTTTTAGCATTCACTCTTCAATTACCCTCAACTTAATATACGAGAGTTACTGAACCAATTACTAGTTTTTCTTAGAGCAATACCTCGATGGCTAATTTGCATTTTTTCATAATCTGTTAACTGCGCCATAGACCTAGCTTCGTTCTCAGGGATAAATATTGAGTCATATCCAAATCCGTTGTTGCCTACTTCCTTAATAGCTATGCTGCCTTTGATTTCACCTCGAAAAACCTTGATATTATTTGGTGCAAAGATAACTGCGATTACACATACAAACATGGCCTTGCGCATTGGTAATGGACTATCTCGGAGCTCTATAAGTAGCTTGTCTCGGTTCTGTTTATCAGTTGCATTTTCTCCAGCATATCGGGCAGATCGAATTCCTGGGTTTCCTTTGAGTGCTTCAACGATTAAACCAGAGTCATCTGAAAGAGTCGGAATATTACTTTGAGAGTAATATTCGGTAGCTTTGATTATTGCATTTTCTTGAAAACTAAGTCCGGTTTCTTCAACTTGTTGAGATATGCCTAAACTATTTAAACTTAGTGCATTTATGCCCATCGGAAGAAGGGTGTCGGCAAATTCGCGGTATTTGCCTTGATTGTGAGTAGCTATTAGAAGTTCTATACTGCCTCCATGCTTGGGCTGTATGCTCCGTTTCGAGCTGCGCTGGTTACGAAGGCTCTTTGAAAAAAAACAGATTGTGCTTTTGCCATATTATTTTTTTCACCCCTCCACGCATTTAATGGAGCGGCCTGAAGTCCTCTGCCATATGAAAAACTTAACTCCCAAGGAGCGCCAGTTTCTATTGCATATTTATTGATAGCATCCAGGTTAACAGTTGCCTCGTTGTCACTTTGGCCTCCGGATAGAAAAACTATGCCAGGAACCGTATCAGGTACTGTGTTTTTAAAACATGATACTGTGGCTTGGGCTACTTCTTCAGGAGCAGCACGATTTTCAGCTGATTTTCCACTTAAGACCATATTCGGCTTTAAAAGTGTTCCTTTGAGATCAACTTTACTACGTGCGAGTTGATCATATACTTGTGTTAAAACGGATTCTGTGACTTTATAACATTCGTCTATGCTATGAGTTCCATCCATTAAGACCTCTGGCTCAACAATAGGTACTAATCCTGCTTCTTGACTGAGGCGTGCGAAACGGGCCAAAGCGTGTGCATTTGCCTCTATACAGTAATCAGATGGAGTAGAATTTGCGATTGATATTACAGCTCGCCATTTAGTAAATTTGGTACCTGCTTGAGCATATTCATCAAGACGTTCTCTCAAACCATCCAAACCTTCAGTTATAGTTTCATTTGGATGCCCTGCTAATGGCTTTGCGCCTTTATCCACTTTAATTCCAGGGACTATGCCTTGATCAGTAAGTATTTTAATGAGTGGCGTACCTTTGGAGTCATTTTGGTAGACAGTTTCGTGGAATAGAATTACCCCGCTAACATATTCGGAAATATTCTTGGTTTTGAATAGCATTTCACGATAATCACGTCGATTTTCCTCTGTTGATTCAGCGTTAATAGAATCGAAGCGCTTTTTTATTGTAGGTGAGCTCTCGTCAGCTGCTAAAATTCCTTTATTCGGAGCCACTATGGATGCTGCGATTTGTTCTAAAGTTTCATTTTTCATTTTGTTTTCCTGCAAAAAATTAAAATCAACTATTTTTAATAGTTTTGATAATCTGATTTACTAATCTTTTATCTCCGATAATTAACGGTACTCTTTGGTGAAGTTCGAAGGGTTGAATGTCTAAGATATCCATCACCCCATCTGAAACTGCCCCTCCTGCTTGTACGGACACATAACCCAGAGGGTTGGCTTCGTACATTAATCTTAGACGACCAACGGTGTTTTTGGTATCCGCGGTGTAAAGGAAAACTCCACCCTTCAAGAGGTTTCGATGAAAATCAGCGACAAGGGACCCAATGTATCTTTGTGACCGGCCTTCTCTCAGATCGTCAACAGCCTGCACAATTCCATTAACCCACTTTGCTGTATTACCGTCGTTGACACTGTAATAAGGCGTTTTGTTTGGATAGGTAATGTTGGCTGAAGTCAGATAAAAATTCCCATCCGCCGGGTTCATTGTGAATTCATTTACTGTGCCTTTTGTTGCCACTACAAGAACCGTACAAGAACCGTATACCACATAGGCTGCAGCAATTTGTTCTACGCCTGGCCTTAGTAACGATTCGGGATTTAGCGGTTTTGAGTTTTTTCGTTTCCAAATCCCAAATATAGATCCAATGCTCACTGCTACGTCGATATTAGAGGATCCATCTAGTGGATCCATCAAAACAATGTAATTATGCTGTTCACTATCTCCAAACGTTACAGGGTGTTCAATTTCTTCACACCCAACCATTGCCACGCGGGTTGAATCCTTGAGTTGTTTAACGAACGTATCTGAACTGAGCGCATCTAAATGTTGGACGATCTCACCTTGTACATTTACATTCCCCGTTGAACCAAGCATTCCGAGTAGATTACCGTTTCGTATTTCCCGCTCAAGCTCTTGAGCGCCTGTGGCAACAGCATAGATTACTTTTTCAAGCCCATCATAAGAGTCAGAGCCTTTGTAATTAACTTCACAGAATTCAGAGAGTGTTATGTTTGTGGATGGAGATGTCAAATTTGATCCTCTTTTTTACCATTAATATTGTATTTGGGAGTGTAACAATCGGTAAAAAAGAGTGTCAAGGAATAAGGAATTTTTATTTCATATCTTTGTTTTAATTAACGTGTTTTATAAAGTATGATTATGATAGTTTGCTTTGGAGGATGGTATTGCCTTGGTAGTAACATGCAAGGTGATGATTTGGAGGGATGGCTGAGTGGTTTAAGGCACTGGTCTTGAAAACCAGCGTACGAGCAATTGTACCGTCGGTTCGAATCCGACTCCCTCCGCCGCTTCAAGTAAACTTTATATAAATGAAGGAAATGGTGTAATCAGTCAATTTATGAAATTGCATGAGTATCAATCAAAGGCACTGTTAGCAAAGTATGGGGTCCCGGTTCCCAAGGGTGAAGTAGCTTCTAACATAAATGAAGTTTGCAAAATTGCTAACAATTTTGGCGGTAAGTGTGTAGTTAAAGTCCAGATACATGCTGGTGGCCGAGGAAAATCTGGCGGCGTCAAATTGGTAGACAGCGTTGATTCTGCTTCAGATGTGGCTAAAACAATGCTGTCTGGAAACATAGTAACTCTACAAACCACATCGGAAGGAGTGCCTGTTAATGAATTATTAATTGAGGAAGCCTTAAATGTAGTTGAAGAATTATATCTATCGATTCTTGTTGATGGTGGATTAGGGAGAGTCATTGTAATGGCAAGTGAGGCTGGAGGTATGGAAATTGAGCAGGTTGCTGAGGATACGCCAGAAAAGATACTTAAGGTAGTGATAGATCCTGCTATTGGCTTGATGTCTTATCAAGCCAGAAATTTAGCAATAGGTCTAGGTTTAAACAAGGAATTGCATGGACAATTTATTAAACTGCTGTTGAGTGCGTTCAATGCTTTCATTCAAACAGATTGTTCGTTAATAGAAATTAATCCGCTAGCGGTTACTGCTGAAGGTAGATTATTAGCTATTGATGCAAAGGCCAGTATTGATGATGATGCTTTATTTAGACAAAAAGATGAAAGTCTGAATTATGATTCCAGACAAGAGCCTGAAATAGAGATGTTAGCTAGGACCAGTGGATTAAGTTATGTGAAACTAGATGGCGATGTTGGATGCTTGGTAAATGGAGCAGGCTTAGCTATGGCTACAATGGATGTCACAATGGCTGCCGGAGCGACACCAGCAAACTTTTTAGATGTTGGTGGAGGCGCCGATGTTGATAAAGTTCATAAAGCTGTTGACATATTGTTATCGGATCCTGGAGTAAAAAAAGTCTTCGTGAACATATTTGGTGGAATATTGCGGTGCGATGTAGTAGCTGAAGGAATAGTTGCTGCCACTAAAGCAAGTAAAAGCCCTGTGCCTCCAATTGTAGTTCGGATGTTGGGAACGAATGCAGATGAAGGTAGAAAAATCTTAAAGGAGGCAGGTATAGGAGTCCATTTAGTAAATGATTTTACTGAGGCAACTGAGACTATTAAGTCCCTATCTTGATTTTTAAATAATGAGTATTTTTGTAGGAAAAGACACAAGGTTATTAGTGCAAGGTATAACTGGTAGAGAAGGAAGCTACCACACGGCTAGATGTATTGATTACGGAACTCAAGTTGTAGCTGGTGTTACGCCTGGCAAAGGAGGTCAGTTATTCGCTGATAAAGTACCAGTTTATGACACTGTTAAGCAAGGAGTTGATGATGCTAAGGCCAATACTTCTTTAGTTTTCGTACCACCCGTTTTCGCAGCAGAGGCAATCATAGAAGCCATAGATGCAGGCATTGAGACTGTCATTTGTATTACTGAGGGAATGCCTGTGTCAGATTCAATAAAAGTGTGTGAATATGTTAGCAGGATGGGGGCTAGGTTGATTGGACCAAATTGTCCAGGCATAATTTCCCCTATAGACAAGGTAAAGGCAGGTATTATGCCTGGACATGTTTATGCCCCGGGACGAGTGGGAGTAGTTTCAAGAAGCGGTACTTTAACTTATGAAGCAGTTGGCCAGCTAACTCCTTTGGGAATTGGACAGTCCACGTGCGTTGGAATTGGTGGAGATCCGGTAAGCGGCTCAGATTTTGTCGATGTCCTTGGTTTATTTGAAAAAGATGATGCGACTGACGCGATTGTTATGATTGGAGAAATAGGAGGCACTAAAGAGCAGGAGGCCGCAGAATTTATTGAGTCTAATGTTTCGAAGCCTGTTATATCGCTAATTGTTGGACAAACAGCTCCTCCTGGCAGGCGAATGGGGCATGCTGGCGCTATTATAACGGGCACAGCTGCTCTAGCCTCATCAAAAGTTAAATCATTAGCAAAAGCGGGCGCATTTATTGTGCCAAGCCCAGCCGATATTGGATCCACCACGAAGCAAGCACTCGAACAACTTTAACTTTTCAAACAGATAAACTCGATGAAACCGATGAGGGCAGTGGATGCGTGTAAGTAGTCGCTTTACGCGTTGACAATAGTTTTTTATCAGGCCTATACTAGGGTTTCATGAGATATATGCGTGATAGATGTGAGTTTATGGCCACTCAGCAGCCAAGTAGTAAGCGCTCTCATCCTACCGTCACTACAATATATGTCAATACCAAGCGTCCGATGTTACCCGTGGAATTAGTTTTATACGTATGGCCAGAATGATGGCAATAAGAACAGCGTTTCGTGTGTAAAAAAGGTTGATTAATTGCATATACAGATGTATCTAAAAAAGTTCGATGACTAAGTTTATATTTGTTACAGGTGGTGTAGTAAGCTCGGTTGGAAAGGGCATAAATGTTGCTTCGATCGGCCGACTGCTAAAAAGTCGTGATTTAAAAGTAACGGTTCTTAAATTAGATCCCTACCTTAATGTAGATCCTGGAACAATGTCCCCCTATCAGCACGGAGAAGTCTACGTCACCAAGGATGGTTCTGAAACCGACCTGGATTTAGGCCATTATGAGCGTTTTATTGATATGGATTTAACCCGATCTTCAAATGTTACAGCCGGGCAAATTTATAGTGAAGTTATATCTAAGGAACGCGGAGGGGAGTACCTTGGTGGAACAATTCAAACAATACCTCACGTTACCGATGCTATAAAGCAGAAAATCTCTATACTGGCAGAAGAAAGCACAGCAGATGTTGTAGTAGTTGAAGTAGGTGGAACAGTTGGTGATATCGAAGGACTTCCGTTTTTGGAGGCCATTCGCCAAATGAGGAATGAGGTCGGAAGGGATAATGTTATGTATATTCATGTAACATTGCTGCCTCATATTTCTGCAACTGGTGAAATAAAAACGAAACCAACTCAACATAGTGTTCGGGAATTGCGCAGTATAGGTATTCAACCTGATGCGATTGTATGCCGAAGTGATCATCCTGTTGATGAAGAAATTAAATCGAAAATATCTATCCATTGCGATGTTTCAATAACTGGAGTTGTTTCACTGCCAAACGTAGAATCTGTTTATGAGGTTCCATTGATATTGGAAGAGCAGGGGTTGGGAGACTTAATAGTTGATTGTCTTGCATTGCCATCTGCAATTAATGACATGGAAAATTGGCGCGAAATGGTTTCATCTATACACGAAATAGAAAAACAAACCAAAATTGCGATAGTCGGTAAGTATATGGAGCTAGAAGACTCTTATCTCTCTGTTAAGGAAGCCCTTATCCATGCAGGAGTACACCAAAATTTAGCAGTTGATATCTCTTGGGTGGCGTCTGAAGATATAGAAAAGGACGGTCCTTCGGCATACCTTGATTCAGTTAATGGCATTGTGGTGCCTGGTGGGTTTGGTCCAAGAGGCATTGAAGGAATGATAAAGACGGTTGAGTACTGTAGAGAAATGGGAATACCTTATTTGGGATTGTGTTTGGGTATGCAGGTCATGGTAATAGAAGGAGCACGATCAATGCTCAATTTGCATGAAGCAAATTCGTCCGAATTTGTGCCAGACACCCAAGACCCTGTTATATATTTAATGAGTGAACAGGAAGGCCTTATCGATACAGGTGGGACTATGCGACTTGGTGTTTATCCATGCAAGCTGATTAATGGCTCTCGAGCGAAAAAAGCATATGGTCAGGATTTAGTAAACGAGCGCCATAGACATAGGTTTGAAGTTAATAATAAATATCTAGATAGCTTTGCGATGGTGGGTTTTGAGGCTACCGGATTGTCTCCAGATGGCCAATTGGTTGAAATAATGGAATTTAAACATCATACCTTTATGCTAGGAGTTCAGTTTCATCCAGAATTCCTATCTAGGCCGAATAGGCCCCACCCATTATTTACCGAGTTTGTTAATTCGGCGAAAAACACACTAAGGGAAGGTGGACAGCACTCTATGCTTCTTGATAAAAATGATAAAACTCACTTAAGTCGTATTGGTGATACATCTTTGGATACTCCCGCTGAAATACAAAATTCTGGATAATGAACCTATTATGTTGTTTACTGTTAAATATTATTGTGCTAACGTTCTGAGGTGCCCCGTTGCGAATATTTCTTGATACTGCCAATGTAGATGAAATACGACAGGCTGCTCGAATGGGAGTGGTCAGTGGAGTAACAACAAACCCTTCTCTTGCTGCAAAAGAAGGTATTGGTACCGCAGCAAACTATAGAGAAGCAATTCTGCAGATAACAGATATCATTGATGGGCCGATTTCAGTTGAAGTAGTTAGCTTAGATGCGGAAGCTATGACTGAAGAAGGTTGGGGGATTTCAAAATGGCATCCTAACGTTGTCGTTAAGCTGCCCAGTACAACCGCTGGCTTAGAGGCTATGCATAGCTTATCTAAAGAAGCGGTGAAAATTAATCAAACTCTTTGTTTTTCTTTAAATCAAGCAATACTTGGTTCGCAAGCAGGATCAAGTTACGTGAGTCCCTTTATCGGGCGATTAGATGACAAAGGACATGACGGAATGGATTTAATTAGGGATATTGTGGAAGTTTTCAAAATACATGAAATAAAAACTGAGGTACTTGCCGCTAGTATTAGAAGCCCGCTTCATTGCATTATGGCTGCTAAGGCTGGTGCCCAGATAGCTACTATACCTTATAAAGTTCTATGTGGAATGATGGAACATCCTTTAACTGATGCAGGGTTGGACAGTTTTACAAAAGATTGGGAGTATGCCTCGAAGTCGTAATTAAATCGTAATTAGACTTTTAAATTTATCGTTTTTAACAAATCATGAATCAAGCACGATAGCTGTTTTAAATACAGGACATCTTGATTTATATCCAGCGAAATTCTTAGACGTTATTAAAACAACACATACAATATTTTGGATCATTAGATTATGAACTTAACAGAAATACAACAATTAACAGAAGACGATGTAAAAAAGATGGCCATAGAAGTTGGCATGCCGGAAAATGGGCTGTCAGGTAGGCGTAATGAATTACTCTACAAAGTCTTAAACAAATATAGTGAACGCGAAGACTTTACTATTACCGCAGATGGAATACTTTCAGTTCTAAATGATGGTTATGGGTTCCTGAGGCAGGTAGGGGGGCAGCAAGGAGTCAATGATGTGTATGTTTCGCAATCACAAATACGAAGGTTTAGCTTAAGAACTGGTGATGAAGTAAGCGGACAAGTTAGGCCTCCAAAACAAGGCGAACGCTATTTTGGGTTAACCAGAGTAGAAGCAGTAAATGGGTTAGAACCTGATGCTTCAAGGGCTCGGCCTCAATTTGAAAAATTAACACCGATTCACCCATTAGAGCAAATTAAACTACAAACAGGACCTAAAAAGATATCCGCCAGGTTGATAGATATGCTGGCTCCTGTAGGTAAAGGCCAGCGAGGAATGATAGTTTCTCCACCAAAAGCTGGCAAGACCACCTTACTTAAGGACATCGCTGCAGGAATAACAGCTAACTCGCCTGATATCCATTTGATGGTTGCGTTGATTGGGGAAAGGCCTGAAGAAGTAACAGATATGCGACGGTCGGTTAATGGTGAAGTATTCAGCTCGACTTTCGATGAACCAGTAGAAGATCATACCCGCGTGGCAGAATTAGTTTTAGCTAGATCTAAACGACTGGTGGAAGCTGGTAAAGATGTGGTTATTTTATTGGACTCATTAACTAGACTAACTCGCGCATACAATCTTGCTGTGCCGACAAGTGGCAGAACACTTTCTGGAGGAATCGACCCAATTGCACTTTATCCGCCAAAAAAGTTCTTTGGAGCCGCTCGTAACATGGAAGAGGGTGGAAGTTTGACAATTCTAGCAGCCTGCTTGGTTGAGACTGGTAGCCGCATGGATGATGTGATTTATGAGGAATTTAAAGGTACAGGCAATATGGAAGTCCATTTGGACAGAAGATTAGCCGAGCGCAGAATGTTTCCTTCTATAGATATACATAAAAGCGGTACCAGGCGAGAAGAATTATTGATGAGCGAGGAAATGTTAAAACAAGTGTGGTTGCTAAGGCGTATGCTTAGTATGGCGAATTCAACAAGCGACGGAAACTCCCACGAAGTAATCGAGAATCTATTTTCTCGATTGTATAAATCGAAAGATAATGAGGAGTTTTTAACCAATCTTGGTAGAGAACTAGTAAAATAGTAATTAAACCATTATGAGATAAAGTCATTATCCGTAAAAATTTGTGCAAATCTGTTAATTTCCATTCTAAAACTTACCTAGAATTGGTTAAAAGTTAAGAAAAGTATAAAAAACGGGTTGTAAAAGAAAGGATAAGTAGTACACTTATTGCAAATCTTTTTGAATCCATCAACTTTAAGAGGAAAAAAATAGATTACAAAGATTACGTTACAGGCCTTGACATTAAGCTTGGACGTAGGTTAAATTTAATGTCTAAATGCCTCGTAAAAGCCGAATTAACGGCGAAAACAGGCAAATTAAAGAGTACGAGGAATGCAAGATAAAGATTCCGGGACGCATTTATTGCTGTCCCAACGACTATTTAAGTCTTTAGTGTGTATATCTTAAATATAAATAAAGATAAGATGTACAATACGAAAAAATTCGGAACTTTTAATTAAGAACTACTAAGGGGGTAGGCAGTGAAAAGCAAACAAAGACTAGCGATTCTCTTCGGCGCTGTGGTGGCGCTGTTGACGCTGCTTTACGTGGTACCAATGTTTGGTGCTACGGGCACAATTCGCTTTCCAACCACGGCGACAGCCACGACAGATTTGTCTTGGGTGCGTCAGGATGGATCGCTTATACTAGAGGTGTCTGATACTGATTTGAACACATCGGTGACAAATGAGTTAAGGATTAACTTCATACAATCATGTCCTTCGGGATATCAGTTTAATGTGAGCACCATTGGTAGCTCAAGTTCGTCTATGGCATCTTTAACAAGTACTGGAAATGCTGTCCAGTTGATGAGGTCGCCAATAATTGACTCAGACGGAAATGGGGTTATCGATTCGACTGACTTTGGTTTAACCTCAACTGATTCACTTAAACTCCTAGGAGCTGACGCAGGTACTGGTTTCTTAACATTCCAGTGTAGCGCACTTATTGCAAACGCCACTCTAGTAGATCTTAACTACTCAAGCGGTGATATTGACGATACAGCAGCAGATGGAAGCGTTACAGGTGATGTTTACGTCACTTCAGATGCTGAAACTGTAGCTACTACCGTTATTCTGGAGGAAACCACTAAGGTAAGTGGTAAATTCCAGGGAACGTTGCTATTAACATCAACAAGCTCCACAAGCTCACCAATTTGTAACACTTCAGGTGGTTGTACATCAAACATGAGCACAACTTACGAAATGGGCCAGTCAGTAACTAGCACATTTAGTTCAGCTACATACACCACTCTCGCATCTATGGTCCCAGAAGGACAGATTGAGAGCGGAGCATTCGCAGCTGGATCACTAAAAGTTAATACTGCTGATACAGTAGTATTCAAGTTTGATGACGCGACTGCTACAGGCACGGCTAGCCCTGTATCCAAGAGCATAACCGTAGAGACGACGGCACCGTCATTCTCTAACCCGGCTCCTGCTCATAATACGAATACTAGGGATAACATGCCTGGTCTAACAATCTCGTTAACTGACTCTCAGTCCTTAGTTAAGAAGACTGCGATGAAGATACTGATTGGTATCGACACTACAAACACACCAGATGGAGCAATTGATGACTCTGTTCTAGTAACCGTTGCTACTGCTGATTACGCAGCTATTACTGACGGCTACACACTAAGTCAGAACATGTCTACCATTGACGGTGCTGAGCAGAACGAAGACCACATCATATATTGGTGGGTCGTTTCTGAAGACAATGCTGGAAACATAGTTGTATCCGATGCAGAGCCTACAGTGCCTGTGACTGGAACAGCTGACGCATGTACAGCAAAGACTTTCAATACCGAGCACGCAGATGCAGCAGCTGATTCAATAAACAGCATCACTGTTACAACTTCTGCTAATGTTTACGGTTGTCAGGGATACAAGATCACTGTAGATCGAACTATTCCTAACCTAACTGCCGCTGTTGTTGGTCCATGGTGGGATACTACTAAGACAGCTACAGATAAGACTGAAAGTACTGTTACAAAGACTAAGAGCACTTCTCTTAAACTACAGTTTGACGGAGCATTAGACACCACCACAGTTGATGCTACTGACTTCACTGTAGCCGGTGGAACAGTAACTGCAGCAGAGGTATTTAGTGGAGACTCAGACGCTGTATTCTTAACATTAGAGACAGCACTTGAGCCAGATGCTAAGCCTAAAGTTGCATTAGTAGGTGAAGTAAAAGACTCTGCTGGTAACGCAGCAAGCGCAGATTCAATAACTGCAGCTACAGACTCTGTGGCTCCAGCATTGACTCTAAGCGTGTCTACTACCGCTACCCCGGATTCAACATCCACCGGTGGCGCAACTAGACCAGTTACCAACGATAAGGCTACTGTAGCGCTTAATTCCAACGAAAAGGGAACTGATATTACAATCTCGGTTGTAAGATTCGGATCCTGGGATGGAACTACAGCTACAAAGCCAACAATCTACTCTGTAAATAACGCTTCTACTGAAACTTCGGTAGCATACACAGGTGGTCCTACAGTTTGGTCAGCAACAGCTGATATGACTGGAGACGGTCTGTATAACGTTAGAGCAGCTGCTAGAGACCTTAATAGTACAAGCAACTATGGAGCAGCTGGTACTACATCGACAGCAGGCGTAGATATAACCGCAGCAACAGTTATTATGTTCGAATTGGACACAGGAATTCCTACTCCAACAATCTTACCTAGTACAGCTGCAGGTACAGACGATCCTAATACAATCATTTCTGTAAACTTCGCTGACGAAGGTAAAGAATATGGTTTGACATCAGCAGGTGTGTGGTCAAACACTGCATCTACAGTATCAACTGATCTTGATACTCACGGAACGGTAACACTTGAGCATATCAAGCATACTCCTCCATCAGGAGTACAGTCTGATATCACAACATCGTTCTCAACTGCTGATAACATCAGATTCCTATTCAAGGCTTCTGGCCTAGCAATAGGTATACATAAGATCGACGTTAAAGCCAAGGACGTTGCTGGAAACAAAGTGACCTTCACTCAGCACACATTTACTTTGTCGCAGAGAGCAGACACTGAGATTCCTTTGACTCCTGGTTGGAACATGATCAGCTTACCTGCTGACCCATCGGATACTTCCGTTGATTCAGTAATTGGAACCGCACCTGTAACTACAGTTATGGCGTACGACCCAACTACTGCAGCAAAATGGCTGATTGCATCGAGAGACACTGTAAACGATACATTCTCAGGAACATTGACTGACATGGTTTCTGGACACGCTTACTGGGTACTTACCGATACGTTCCAGTCAATTAAGACTTACATACCAAGGTCAGGTGTATCCTCAGACGATGCAACACCTTCGATACCTGCAACTATTAGCTTAGTTAAAGGTTGGAACCTAGTTCCAGTGTTGGATCTAACTGGATCCCTAACCTATGCGACTGGTCAGGACTTAAAGGCTTACTTCTGTGGATCGGTAGCTTGTGGTAACGCAGCTAGCACCACGTCAGTAACGACTGTGTACTGGTACGACACATTGAATAGTAAGTGGGTTAAACTCGATCTTACTAATACCGATGGAGACTACAACGACGATACACAGCACGTCAGGATCGGCCGAAGCTACTGGGTATATGCTTCAGAGAGCGGAATTATTACTCCGTAATCAAGCTAAACCCAATGAGGTCTAGATAAAAAAAGACCTCCCTCCTCCAAACTAAGGGGAAGGGAGGTCTTTTTTAATGTACACTGTTCTTAGAAACAGAATATAAAAAACCCCTTTCAAGTTTAAGGTAGAATTAGTAAGCTCCACAGAAGATATAGGGCCGGAGGTCAAATTGGTTATATCGAGTTACAGAAAGATAGGACTGTTGTTGATGGTATTATTGATGACCGTCCTTACTACTCAACTTATTTCCGCGCAAGAATTACCTCAGATGCCTGACGTCTATTCAGGTACAGCCAAGTTAAGTAATGGTGCTAACATGCCTGATGGGATAAAGATTATAGCCAGGGTGTTGGACTATGAATCTGCTTCAGTTGAAGTGGAAGATGGAAAGTATCTCAGTTTGGTGGTTACTCCTCTTGAGGCTAGGTTCCTTAGCAAAATTAATGCCAGTAACGAGTGTTCCTTAACCACTAAAGTCGTAGAGAATTACTCCGCCTCTAATTGTGTTAGTTTTCATGCTGTTATTTATGATGTCTCTGGCGAGGTAATAATTGATAGTGTTCAGGCATCTCAAGTGCGTGCGTATTCAGGGTTTAATATTGATAACGGTTTAAACTTAGTATTTGATCGATTGCCAACTATTCCACCCACTCCTACTCCGATTCCTCCAACCGCTACTCCTACACCAGTTCCTACTGCCACTCCGTTAGCAGCACAACCCGGGATATTTTCTGGAACTATAATTGTGGCTGGCTCTGATGTCCCGGAAGGGGCAGAATTGATTGCTGTAATTGGTGACTATACTTCAGCACCTGCATTCATTATCGGAGATGAGTTTAAAAACTTGGTGATAGATCCGGTTGATCCAAGATATATTGGTTTAGAAATAATATTTTTACTTAATGGAACTCCGTCTAGCGTGACAGTAACTTTTGAAAGCGGAGCCAGAAACAAGGAACTCGAAGTAATCTTTAGTGGTTTACCTACTCCTACAGCTGTACCTGCTATGGAAGAGGCTGAGCCTGAGGCAACAAATACAGCAGTTCCGCCAACTCCTATGCCTGAGCCAACTGCAACGCCAGTGCCTCAACCAACCCCAACGCCAGTGCCACCTACTGTCACTCCTGTAGTAGCATCCAGTGAAATTGCTGTTGAGGAAGAGCCAGTGGTGGTTCCAGAAGAAGAGTTTTTTGGCACATGCTCTGCACCTGATCAAAATTCAGCGCCCGTTTCTCAAAGTGTAGTTAATGCGTTGCTTATTTTGGCGCCAGTAGGACTGCTTTGGGCTTATCGCAGATACCGTAAAAAGTAAGCTGATTTACAAGAGATTTAAAACGTATCAGGCACCTGTATGTGCTTGTTTAAGGTTTTTCGCTCTCTGTGTGAAGACTAAAGGTCAAAACCTCACTGAACTAGCCTATGATTTATAACACTTGTGAGCGTATTAATTTATATTATTGACTCCCCTTTTAATGCGAATGAGGAATATAATATAAGCTCGGCCAATTCATTTTTACTTTTTTCGAATGATAAAAAACTAACATGACAACTAAAAAGAGAGATTATTATGAGGTACTAGGAGTGCCTCGCGGAGCATCTGAAGAAGAGATTAAAAAAGCTTTTCGGAAATTAGCTCTGAAATACCACCCTGATCGAAATAAAGAAAAAGATGCTGAAGATAAGTTCAAAGAGATAAACGAGGCATACCAGGTTTTGTCAGACTCATCTCTACGCAGCAAGTACGATCAATTCGGCCATCAAGGTGTATCTTCACAAGCTGGAGCTGGTTTTGATGGGTTTGAAAACTTTGCAGGATTTGGAGATATCTTTGATACATTCTTTGGTGGGTTTGGAGGGCAGGAATCCGGTCGGAGAACCACTCGTGGAGCGAGCCTGCAAACTTCTGTAACAGTAGACTTTCAAGATATCGTTACTGGAATTGAACGCAAAATTGAAGTCGCAAGAGCTGAAAGTTGTAGCAAATGTAAAGGTTCTAAAAGTGAGCCTGGCTCAGATTTGAAATCATGTTCTAGTTGCAATGGTCAGGGTAGAGTAAGGCGTGCCTCTCAAGGTATGTTTGGTCAATTTGTTCAGGTAGTTACTTGTGAAGGTTGTGCAGGTGAGGGTCGGGTTATCTCTAACCCATGTAAACAATGTAGAGGAAGAGGGCTTGAGCGGCAGAAAAGAAAATTAGCAGTGACTATACCACCAGGGATCGAGGATGGAACTCAACTTAAGTTGACCGGAGAAGGTGAAGCTAGTATGAATGGTGGCCGACCTGGCGACTTGTTCTTATTAGTAAATGTAAAAAACCATCCATTATTTGTAAGAGATGGAAACGATATTAAGCATGATCAAACTATTGATATTGTTCAAGCCAGTCTGGGCAGTAAAATTCTCGTTAGCACATTAGAAGGCGAGGCAGAATTAGATATACCTGCTGGTATTCAATCAGGCCAAATAATCAGGTTGCGTGATAAAGGTATTCCTTTCCTTAGAAATCCAAAAAAACGAGGAAGTCAGCTAGTCGAGATAATAGTTGAAACTCCACGCAAATTATCAAAGAAGCAAAGAGAGATTTTAGAATCGTTTGCATCGACTCTTGATAAAAGAGATGCTTCCACCAACAAATAAACAATATTTGTCTTAAACATCTAGTTACAAATTTCAACCAAGGATCATTATGAATTCTGATACCACATGGATGGAGCTTAGTGTTAAAACTCGTTCAGAATTTGTAGAGCCTATATCTGAATTATTTACTACATACGGTGATGGCAATGTGTTAGTTGAAATTAACGGTGGACATAATCCTGACGAGGGTGAGACGGTTAGTCACCAAAATTGGGTGACAGTTAAAACTTATATTCCAAAAGATGCTGAACATATAAAGAAAAAGGCAGCAATTCAAGCAGGGATAGACCTTTTCAGATTAGTTGGAGAAATAAAGTCTTTAAATTGCAAGGATTTATTTGAAACAGAGTGGAGAGAGTCGTACAAAAAGCATATTGGACCCATTAACACAGGTAAAAGAATTGCTATAGTTCCAAGTTGGGTGAAAGATTATAAGCTCGGTTCAAGAATTATGATTAAATTGGATCCTGGTTTAGCTTTTGGCACAGGACACCATCCAACTACAAAAATGTGTCTTGAATTAGCAGAAACTTTAATAACGCTTGATTCAAACGTTTTAGATTTGGGTTGTGGGTCAGCCATACTTTCTATTGCAGCAGCTAAATTAGGGGCCAAAAGTGTCGTAGCTTTGGACATTGACAAACAAGCTATTAAAGCAGCTGATCAAAATGTCATACACAATGACGTATCCCATATAGTTACAACATCTATTGGTACCATAAATGATATTTCGACGGAAAAAAGATACCAGATTATTTTTGCAAATATATCTTCAAAGATCATAATAGATATTTTGCCGAAAATCGAGACTTACTTAGATGCTACCGGCAAGGCAATTTTATGCGGGATTGTGTTTGATAGAAAGAAAGAGATTGAGAAACATATAAAAGATAATGGATTTATTATTCTAGACAGCATAATCAGTGAAGAATGGGTGTGCTTTTCAGTGTCTAAATATTCTCAAACATAGGAGTTTTATTTTAATTCCATTCAGAAGCAGGATCACGCCCCAAAAGGCCTGACATAGCAGCTTCTAGAGATAAGTTTTCGTACAATATCTCGTAGGTGCATTTAGTGATTGGCATGTCTACTTTTAGCCTATTAGATAACTCTACTACTGCGGCTGTAGTTACCACACCTTCAGCCACCTGATTCATTGATTGCAACAAATCATTTAATTTCATACCTGAAGCTAATTGAAAGCCCACTGTGCGATTCCTACTTAATTCACTGTAGCATGTTGCTATCATGTCTCCCATTCCTGCTAATCCAGCAATAGTTAATGGATTGCCCCCAGCCGCCGATGATAACCTAACCATTTCAGCTAAACCTCTGGTCACAAATGCGGCTTTTGCATTATCTCCAACTTTCATTCCGTCACATATACCCGCTCCAATCGCAAACACGTTTTTGAGGGCACCACCTAATTCAACGCCAACGATGTCATTATTGGTATATACGCGAAACAACTCGGAACTGAAAATTTCCTGAACTTTTTTAGCCTGGTTCTCTGAATCACATGCTATGACGGTCGTTGATGGCTTACCACGCAAAATTTCGTTTGCGAGATTTGGTCCGGACAGCACACATAAGGTTCCACTCCACTCCGCTTTTAATTCTTCAGATATCATTTGAGTCACACGCATACCTGTCTTTATTTCTAACCCTTTTGTAGCACTTACTAAAATAGATTCAGGTTTAATGAAACTTGCAATTCGGCTGATATTTGTCCGGATAGTATTACTTGGCACCGCTATTACAATTACATCTGCGTCTCCGATTGCTGTTTTAGGGGACGATGTTACTTTTAATGTGTCTGGGAAGGCTATATCAGGTGCAAACCTGATGTTTTCACCATCTTTGATTAGCTTTTCAGCCTCTTCTTCCGTTCTCGCCAGCAAGTTAACCGCGATACCTTTTCTCGCAAGTAATATGGCTAGAGTAGTTCCCCAGCCAGTTGTTCCTACAACAGCGGCATTCTTTGTTTCATGTATATTCATATCAAGTGATTTTTATGTTTAATTTAAAATTTCTATCCTTCTCTAAACTTACGTTCCTCACCTTTGATTAACCGTTGAATATTGTCAAAGTGTCTGGAGACTATAAGCGGCCCACCGATTGCACCAAACCATATGTATTCTAACGGCGGAGTTCCTCCGGGAAGATCAAGTTTAGTTGCTGCAAAAATAATTAAAGCTATACATCCAACACTTGCGCCAATCATTGATCCAATAGACATGTAACGAGATGCATAAACTATACTAAGTCCAATTACTGTGGCTATTAACCCGGCCCACGGGTTGAGGATAAATAGTCCACCCCAACCAGTTGAAATTGCCCTACCACCGCGAAAACCAGCAAACACAGGAAACATGTGACCTATTAATGCTGCCAGTCCAGCGGCAGATTCAGCTCCTGGGGTATCAGTAAATATTCTGGCTAGTGCTATTGCTATAATAGCTTTAGACATATCTAGCAAAAGTACAGTTACTCCTACTTTTTTACCAGAAACCCTTATGACATTGGTCATGCCTGTTTTCCCACTGCCGCTATCCCTAACGTCTACTTTCGTAACCAATTTTGTGGCTATAAGGCCGAAAGGAATAGCTCCAAGCACATACCCAACTATTATAAAAATAAAATAGTCCATTAGTGTTCTCCTCTTCCCTTAAAACGCATTTTTAAAGGAGTACCATCAAAACCGTACGTTTTCCTTAAAGTGTTTTCTAGGTATCTACGGTATGAGAAATGAACTAAATCGCTCCTATTTACATAAAAAGTAAATCCTGGCGGCCCAAACCTATCTTGAGTTACTCCATACAGTTTCAATCCATGTCTTGGGTTTGATGCAGGAGGATGATCGGCTACAGCATTAAGTATAGTTCTTCTTAAATCATATCTTGGCAACTCTTGATTCCATTGTAAATGCACCTTAAAAACTGTATTTAGCATTGAATCAAGGCCAGCTTTATTTAAGGCAGAGGTAAACTGTATAGGTACAAAATGCAAAAACTTCATTCTTTGCCTAATAATTTTTTTTGCATCATCTTTTGAGATTCCTAAATCTTTAGAAAGGTCCCATTTGTTAACTACTATTACAATACCTCTATATGCCTGTAATAAATAACTAGCGACATGTGAGTCTTGGCTGGTAGCTAACTCTGTAGCATCTAGTACCAACAGGGACACTTCTGAGCGCTCTACAGCCCTTATTGACCTAATTACGCTGTAATTCTCTATACCGGGTTCTATGCGTCCCCTGCGCCTGATTCCAGCAGTATCAATCAGTAATATAGACTTATCTTTATGCCTGATTGAGCTATCTATAGCATCTCTAGTTGTACCGGGTATATCGCTAACGATTGACCGGTTATCACCTGTTAATGCATTTAGTAACTGTGATTTCCCAACATTTGCTCTACCAACTATTGATAAACGGACATCTGACTCAATTTGGTTATTTAAATCATTACTGGGTAGGCGTTCAACTACGGACATCATTAAATCATCAACTCCGTGGTTATGGTATGCGCTAATTGGGATGGGATCTCCCAGTCCAAGCTTATAAAATTCAGAAGTATCAGCTTCTCGTTGAATGTTATCTGCTTTATTAACTGCCAACACAACTTTATTTCCAGACACTCTAAGTTTTTGAGCAACTTCTGCGTCATCGGGAGTAATTCCTGTATCTGCGTCGGTGGCGAATATAATCACATCTGCATCTTCAATAGCTACTTCAACTTGCGATTGGACCTTATCTAAGATTTGAGCTGTAGGAGAAGTGGTGGGGTCAGTGGATTCCAATCCACCTGTATCTACTAACAAGAATCTTTTGTTCGCCCACTCTGTTTCAGTAATTAAGCGATCTCGTGTAGTGCCGGCAATATCTGACACTATTGCTTGCCTATCTCCAATAATCCTATTAAATATAGTTGATTTACCAACATTTGGTCGCCCTACAATAGCCACTAAGGGCATAGCATGATTTTTCATTGACTTATTACCTATTTCAATAAGCTTGACAATATAGCTTTTTGCATATGAAGTCTGTTTTCTGCTTGATCAAATACAACTGATTGTGGGTGATATAGTAAACCCTCTGATATTTCTTCTCCCTCATGAGCTGGCATATCATGCATAAATAAGGCTTGATTATTTGCAATTTTGATTAGGTCAGGAGTAACTTGATATGCTCCAAAGTCCTGTATTTTTTGATTCGATTTATCCTCATCACCCATACTTATCCACACATCTGTATAAATTACATCTGCCCCCTCGACAGCAATTTGTGGATTCTGATTCCATTCGAGCTTAGAGCCAGTGAGCTTTGCGTGATCGAGTGCAGCAAGCCAGATTGTTTCATTAATTTTATATTTTTCCGGACTACACATTATAAAATCTGCCCCAAGGGCGGCAGCGCACAATGCTAAACTTGCTGCTACATTATTACCGTCTCCTATGAAAACAATCTTATTGTTTTCAACATGTCCCAATTTTTCGTCTATTGTTAACATGTCAGATAACGCCTGACATGGATGCTCTACATCTGAGAGAGCATTTATTATTGGCACAGAACAACTTTCGGCAAGTAGCTTGAGTGTTTCATGATCGAACACGCGGGCGATTATTCCATCAAACCATCTATCTAAAACATTTGCAATATCTTTAACGGGCTCTCGACTTCCCATGCCAATTTCGTCTTTACTAAGATATACGCAATTACCTCCTAATTGTGTTATTCCAAGTTCAAAGCTGGCCCGTGTTCGGAGAGATGGCTTTTCAAATAGTAAAGCCAAAGATTTATTTTTTAGGGCCTGATGGGAAATCTCTTTTTCTGTTTTGATTTCCTTGGCGACTAATATAAGCTTTTTGATCTGATTCTCAGTTAAATCAGATACAGACAATAAATTTTTCATCGAACAATGTCCTTAAGGCCGGATAATAAGTCACAATTTCCTAAAACCGCAAGGTAGAAGGGTGAAGTTATATGTTTATTAATAGATAATATTATGAATGAAGTCATGTATAAAGACGTTAAAGCAAAAAGTGTCGTTTTAACCGAAACCACAATAGACATCGAGTGGAGTGATGGAAAGGCCTCTAAATATAAGGCAAGGGATATGCGTCTTAACTGCGGATGCGCGGAATGTGTTGAAGAATGGAGTCAGAGGCAAATCCTAGATCCAGCATCGGTACCTATTGATATAAGAGCGGAAGATTATATTCTGGTCGGTAACTATGCCATTCAATTCCTATGGAGTGATGCACATTACACGGGCATTTATCCATTTGACGTGATTAGAAAACTTTTTCCCTCTGAGGAAAAAGATGCCTCATAAATATGCGAAGTTAAAAATAAGTTCTTCCCATAACAACTTCAACGATAAAGTTAACATCTAAAATGAAAAACATTTTTCCATCCGCAGTATTTTTTGATCTTGATGACACAATTTTAGGAACAACTGTGTGCTCAAATGAATGTTGGAAATTACTTTCAGAGGAATACGCACCTATATTTCGACAACAAGGCCATTTAAATATAAGCCCCAAAGACATAGTGAAATCAATCAATGATTTTCGTTTATGGTTCTGGTCAGATGCGAATCGTAATCGTGATGGAAGGCTAAATCCTGAACAAGCCCTGCTAGAAACCATCAAAGGTGGATTAGAGACACTAGGAATCGCCGACTTGGAGATAACTGAGTCGATGTCTCAAAAATGGGATGATATGCGATGGTCGATGCTGAAGCCACTGCCAAAAGCAATTGATACACTAAAAAAATTTAAAGTTGCTGGCGTAAAGTTAGCATTAATTACCAACGGAAATGCTCGAATACAGGCTAAAAAAGTGCAAATACTGGGATTGGAAAGTCTGATGGATCATATACAGATCGAAGGCGAATTCGGCTTGGGTAAGCCTGACCCAGAAGCTTATTTTAATGCTTTAAAGCAGCTTAATGCCAGACCTGAAGAAACTTGGATGGCTGGAGACAATTTGGAGTTTGATGTTATTGCACCCATGAAATTAGGTATATATGGCATTTGGGTCGACATACATCGAATCGGGCTTGAATCGCACAATGGGGTTACACCAGATTTAGTGGTGGAGTCTATATCTGAATTAGTCTAGATCAGTGTGTTATCTATTAACCGTATGTTTCCACAATATGCAGCTATAACTACGATTGCAGTTTTTTCAATATAAGCTATTTCATCTAGGGTTTCGGGGTCACAGATAGAGACATAATCTATTTTAAGTTTGTTATGTGTAAGGACCTTGTCAATTTTAGCTTTAATTACTTTTGCTGAGTGTTCTCCATTAAGTCTTAATTCAGAGGCTGATTTCAAAGCAGAATATAAACCAAGGGCAGATTTTCTCTGTAATTGATTTAAGTGCGTGTTTCTGCTGGATAAGGCTAGGCCATCTGCCTCTCTAACTGTATCCACTGATACGAGAGTAGTTTGTATATTAAGGTCTGTTATCATGCGCTTAATCATTAACAACTGCTGAATATCCTTTTTTCCGAAATATACAAAGTCTGGTTGGCAGATGTTAAGCAATTTAATCACTATAGTAGCAACACTATCCAAATGCCCTGGTCTAGAATCGCCCTCTAAGCGGTCGCTTAAATTTTTGACATTTACAGTAGTTGCATATGAACTAGGATATATTTCCTTTAATTGGGGATTAAAAATGATATCAACACTTTCCTCTGACATAATCTTTACGTCTTGGGAAAGATTTTGAGGATAATTAAAATAATCTTCTTTTATGTTGAATTGATTTGGATTAATGAATATAGAAGCAACAACGGTGCTGCAATCTGTCCTTGCTTTTTTTAACAAAGCAACGTGACCTTCATGTATTGCGCCCATAGTCGGAACCAGCCCTATCGGTCCTTTGACACGAGACAGAAGAGTTCTTAATTCGGTAACTGTTTTTGTTGTTTTCATTTTTTCAAGTAGTTATAAAACTTCAGATATAAACACACTGAATTAACTGTCTTGCTGGATAGAGAAACTATGAGAGTTATTTGGAAACTTCTTTTCCTTTACTTCACATAAATATTCTGTCAAACCTTCACGCATTTGTTTGGCAAGGTTAACGTATTGTTTGGTGTGTTTTGGTGTGAATAGTTCGAATAATCCCAAAATGTCGTGCATAACCTGTATCTGGCCGTCACAGTAAATTCCTGCTCCAATTCCTATCGTTGGAATTTTTAATTTTGATGTTATTTGTTTTGAAACCTCTGCAGGAATTAGTTCTAATACGATTGCGTATGCTCCAGCTTTCTCTAAAGCTAATGCTTCATCAATTAACCTGTCTGCTTGTTTTTTCGATTTGCCCTGCACCTTATAACCGCCAATTTGATTAATCGATTGCGGGGTAAGGCCAATATGCCCCATTACTGGAATTCCGCAAGATACTAAACTCGTAACGGTTTCACATATGTGATGGCCGCCTTCAAGCTTTACACTTTGCGCCCCGGCTTCTTTTAAAAATCTCCCAGCGTTTATAAGTGTTGTATCTATGTTCGAGTTGTAACTAAGAAATGGCATGTCTGAAACAACATGAGTATTAGCAGCTCCTCTAACTACTGATTTTGTGTGATGGACAGCCTCATCCATAGTTAGCGGGATAGTTGTATCATTTCCTAACATGACCTGGCTTAGGGAATCTCCGACAAGAATTGCATCAAATCCTAAGTCATCGATTATTCTGGCAGAAGTATAATCATATGCTGTAACCATAACTATTGGCTCACCATGTGCCTTCATTTCAGAAAGTTTATGAATGCTATTTTGCATTTGGTACCTCCTCAATATGCCCGAGTGAGGGCCGATGCTTTAACTAATTATATTCGATTAAATTGGGTTGTTATTTATATATGTGTTTAGTAAATCCTTCATTACTTTAACATCTTCAGCGCTACAAACGCCTTTCTCCGCAGCAAATTTAATACCCGCTAGTGCAGTAGTAGCATACATTTGCATTTCTTTTATGCCCACACTTCTCATCGCTTCGAGGTGTTTTTTGACGGTTTCTATATCACCTCTAACATATGGACCCGCAATTCCATTAGGAATACCGTTTGCCTCTAGTGCATCTGCGACTCCTCTTACCATTGGGATTAAAGTTTTAAGTGCCTCATTTCTTTCTACCCCTAGTCTGTCTTGCCAGATTTGAGCAATTACTGCGATTTGTCCCATTAGTACACCGCCAAGGGTTACCGCAGACGCGTGATAGAGTGGTTTGTCAGATGATTGTAGGAATATTGGCTTCCCTCCCACATCCAATGCCAATTGTGTGAGGTAATCTTTTAGTTGACCTTCTCCCTCAATGCCAAAAGTTGATCCAGGCAACGCTGCTAACGCATCGTCAACTCCAGCAAAAGCCTGAAGGGGATGAAAGCTCCCAATTGATGCACCTTGTGATTCAGCAGTTTTTAAAACATCTAGTGAACTAGCACCGGAACAATGTACAGCCGCTTGTCGAGCGGACCATTTGATTGAGTTGACTACAGGTTCTATTGCACTGTCAAATGTAGTTATAAAGATTAAATCTGCCTGAAGTGCCGCCTCCGGAATGGATTCGTAAGATACACAGCCAGCGATACGACTCGCTAAATCTTCAGCCGAGCTATATGTTCGGCTTGAAGCTGCGATTACAGAATATCCTGCCTTAGAAAGAGCCACAGCTAATGTTTTACCGACAGCACCACACCCGATGAAAGCAATTTTAGTTGATTTGTTTAAATACATTTAATTTCCTCAGAACTAGTTAATTCTACTCAAATCACTGACAGAATTTACATTACCGATCCCTGAAGCTAATTTCACTGACCTTAAAATTGCTTCGGCAACACAAACAGATGTTGCAGCAATTAACCTGTCCATATCAGCACTTACATTACTGCTACCTGTAGACAGGCAAAAAAAAGTGTCTCCATCATGACTGGTATGTGATGGTCTTACTGATAATGCTAAACCGTCGTGAGCCGCTGCTGATAGCTTTTGTGATTGAGATTTGGTCAGTGCTACATCTGTGGCGACTACCCCAATTGTAGTGTTATTTTCCACTTGGTTTGGAGGAGCCCAATTAGTGTCTAATATACATTCCATAGGGTTAAGCATTCCTGTACGACTTTGATCCAGTGGCCCTGCAATTAATTTACCAGTTTTATAATCAAATACTCCTCCAATTGCATTTGTAGCCACTATAGCAGCAACCATAGATCCGTCACCTAATGTCATACCAAATGTGCCGATACCGCCTTTGATTGCCCGGTCCATTCCCATTAATTTAGCTACTGTGGCGCCCGTTCCAGCACCTATTGTTCCTTCTTGGATTTGTTTATTATTTGCTGCTATACATGCTTGATAACCTGATTCAGAAGTAGGTGTTTCATCAAGCCCAATACTTAAATCAAATAAAATTGAGCCAGCGACTATAGGTATTCTTGAATTTCCCGCCTTATGTCCGATACCTCGGTTTTTAAAGTATTGCATTGCCCCGTCGACTGTTTGTAGCCCAAATGCACTACCACCACTGAGAACTACACCATGAATGAAAGGCACACTGGCCATTGGGTCAAGCAAGTCAGTTTCTCTTGATCCAGGCGCGCCTCCACGAACATCAACACCACCTACTGCTCCTGCTTCGCATATCACAGCAGTACAACCTGTAATTGAATCAAAATCAGTGTAATGACCAGTTTTTATCCCGTGTATGTCGTTGATTGATAAATGATTTGATTGATTATGTGGAATGGTCAATTAATAAAAAGTTTCCTTTTACAATGTCAAGTGTTCATTAATTTAACACTTAACTATGTATCTTTGATACATTTCTTTACCAAACGGATTTGACAACGCCGATTAGATTTACCAAAGTGTTACAATTATCTACCTCGAATATATTTAAATAAAGGTTAGCTTTTGGATAATCAGATTTCAAAATACGATGTGATAGTTATGGGTAGTGGCCCTGGCGGTTATGTTGCGGCTATAAGAGCAGGCCAATTAGGTATGAAAACTGCCCTCGTCGAGAAATCCGAATTGGGTGGGGTATGTTTAAATTGGGGATGTATTCCCAGCAAAGCATTACTTCGTAATGCTGAAGTATTAAATTTAATAAACGAAGCCGACAGGTTTGGCATTGAGGTATCCGGCGTAGAAGCAGATTTTTCTAAAGCTATAGGCCGTAGTAGAGAAGTTGTTTCGAAATTAACCCAGGGAATTGGGTATCTGCTAAAGAAAAATAAGGTAGATATATTTGAAGGTACTGGCTCTTTTGAAGATGAAAACACTATAGTTGTTGGGCCGAACCAAACCAAGATAGAGTCCGATAACATCGTGGTTGCTACTGGAGCCAGACAAAGAGATTTACCCGGAATAAATATCGATGGGGATACTGTGATTACAAGTAGACATGCATTGGAGCTCACTACATTACCTAAAAGCGTTGTGATTATTGGTGGTGGCGCTACTGGAGCAGAATTTGCCTACCTGTATAGATCTTACGGAGTCGAAGTAACCATTATAGAAATGATGGACCGTATTCTTCCTCAGGAAGACCAAGATGTAAGTACGCAATTGACTCGCTCGTTTAAAAAAACTGGCATTTCAATAATTACATCTTCCCAAGTGCAAAGCATAGCTTCTAATAATGGAACGGCACTTGTTACAGTGAAGGCTGGGTCAGAAGAATTAAATATTGAATGTGAAAAAGTATTGGTAGCCGTTGGAGTCCAGCCAAATTCTGATCAGATTGGACTAGATCACACACAAGTTGAAACGGAAAATGGATTTATCGTTATTGATGATCACATGAAAACAAATGTTGGTGGAATTTATGCCATAGGTGACATTACAGGTAAATTATTGTTGGCACATGTTGCCTCTGAACAAGCAGTAATAGCTATAGAAAATATAGCTGGCTTGGATCACTCCACTATAGATTATTCTCTGATGCCGCGCGCAGTTTACTGTAGGCCGCAAGTGGCTAGTTTTGGGCTAACTGAAGCACAGGCTAGAGACACAGGCAGGGAGCTTAAAGTAGGTAAATTTCCGCTTTCCGCATCCGGTAAAGCTTTAGCTTTATCTGAGACAGAAGGATTCATTAAAGTGGTCTCTGATGCGGAAATTGGTGATATATTGGGCGTACATATGATAGGGGCTGAAGTAACAGAATTATTGGGAGAAGCTGGAATGACCAAAATGCTAGAAGGAACCACAAGCGAACTGGGTTCATTAGTTCATCCTCATCCAACAATTTCTGAATGTCTTAAAGAAGCAGGATTGGCAACTGAAAATTTAGCTATTCATATGTAAAGCATTCGAATTAAATTTTATGAATCTGGCAGATATGACTATAACTATAGATAAACAAAAAGCTTTAGAAACGTATGAATTAATGAAGCTAATCCGACTTTTTGAAGAAGAGTGT